>Ga0137829_11476907_pt1 | contig 38999 bp, 33 predicted proteins | sample OV2TP2_FD_97737 | JGI IMG/M metagenome (GOLD analysis project Ga0137829, IMG submission 97737) | reverse complement strand
GTTTAATTATAATGATAAATGGGGTAAAAAACTGGATGTTAGCGGCAGTTACTTTTTCAACAATCGGCATACCATAAACCGGGAGCAGATTAACAGGGAATATTTTATTTCCGGGGATTCAAGCCAGTTTTTGAATCAACTGACCCAATCGGACAATACCAATTATAACCACCGGGCCAGTTTCCGGTTCGACTGGAAAATTGATTCATTCAATTCCATTCTCATTACCCCCTCACTCAATATTCAGAAATTTGAAAACAACAGTGAAGTAAGAGGGTTAAATTATTTTACGGAAGCTGACCCCATCAGCCGCACACTGAACAGCACCAGGTCCGAGCGGGCGGCATACTTTTTCAACAACAATATTCTTTACCGCCATTCTTTTCCAAAAAAGGGAAGAACATTTTCTATCAACCTGAACACGGGCATCAATAACCAGGATGGTGAAACCTATACAGATGCTTACAGCCTTTATTACAAAGGAAACATCAACCTGAGCGATACCACCCGCCAGTTCAACGACCAACTCACCAAAGGTTTCCAGTTATCCACCAGCATCAATTACACCGAGCCGGTAGGCAAAAAAGGCGCCATCATTGAATTCAGGTACAACCCATCATATTCGTCCAACAGCTCCGACCGGGAAACTTATCTTTTTGAAGACGCCAGCGGCAAATATTCGGAGTTTGATACCAGCCTTTCCAATGTTTTTGATAATACTTACCTCACACACCGCGGCGGAATCAATTACCGCAAAGGCGACCGCAACAATCAAATCTCATTTGGCTTCGATGTACAGTCGGCCATTCTTAAAAGTGAGCAGGTATTTCCTTACCCGGCAAATGTGAAAAGAACTTTCTCCAATATTCTGCCCAATGTACAAATCAACCTGCCGCTGTCAAAGAAAGAAAACATCAGGATTTTTTACCGCTCGTTTACCAACCCGCCTTCAGTAAACCAGTTGCAGGACGTATATAATAATACTAACCCGCTGCTGGTGTCAACAGGAAACACGGAGTTGAAGCAATCTTACGGTCATCGTATCGGCGGTCGCTACCAGTTTACTGATGCGGGAAAACTTACCAGTCTTTTTATAAACTTTTTTGGCTCGCTGACTGATAACTATGTTGCAACCGCAACATACATTGCCAGGAACGACTCGGTTCTTTCTCCTTCTGTTACACTTTACCGGGGCTCACAACTTACCAAGCCGCTGAATCTTGATGGTCAGCGTAACCTGAATATGTTTGTCACCTATTCCCGGCCGCTGAAATTCATTAAAACCAATCTGAACCTGAATGGGGGATTTGTAATCAATCGTACGCCGGGTATGCTCAATGGCGAAAAAGGCATCACCCGTTCTTACAATTACAGCACGGGAGTAGTGCTGGCAAGCAATATCAGCCAGTATGTGGATTACACTGTTTCATACAATGCCAATTTTAGTAATGCAAAAAACAGCCTGCAGTCAGAGTTGGATAACAAATATTTTACCCATACTGCCAGCGCCAGGCTCAACCTGCTTTCGAAAAAAGGCTGGCTGCTGAATACTGACCTTACCAACCAGCGCTACAGCGGCCTGAGCGGCGGGTTCAACCAGAGCTACTGGCTGTGGAATATGGCGATTGGTAAAAAATTATTTAAAGGCCAAAAAGGAGAAGTCAGGATTTCCGTGTTCGATCTGCTTGACCAGAACCAGAGCATCAGCCGTACGGTATCTGAAACATACCTGGAAGACGTAATCACCAAAGTGGTGAAGCAATATTTCATGCTGACATTTACTTACAACCTGAAAAATTTCGGCAAGGCCCCGGCCCGGCCGGGTTTTAATCCCAATATGATGGGTGATTTCAGGCGGAATTAGTTTTTTACATAACTTGAAAACCGGCAGCTAAAAAATGAATAACATTGACCAGCGAAACGGTACTGATGGAACAACTGAAACGGGGCGACGAGTCTTCGTTTAAAACAATAGTAGCGCAATGGAAGAATATGGTTTATAACACGGTGCTGGGAATAGTGCAAAACGAAACCGAAGCTGAAGATCTTACACAGGATGTGTTTATAAAAGTGTTTGAAAATATCAGCTCTTTCAAAGGCGAATCAAAGTTTTCTACCTGGCTTTACCGGATTGCCACCACTACGGCGCTGGATCACCTGCGCAGCCGCAAAAGAAAAAAGCGGTTTGGGTTTGTGCAATCTATTTTCGGCCACGACCAGGAAAAAAAAGAGCAGTTGCCCGACTTTCACCATCCGGGTGTAAAGCTGGATAACAAAGAAAGAGCCACGGTTCTTTTTAAAGCCATCAGCAGCCTGCCCGAAAACCAGAAAGCAGCGTATACGCTGCACAAACTGGAAGGGCTCAGCTACCGCGAAATCAGCGAAGTACTGCATACAACCGTGCCGGCGGTGGAATCGCTGATGAGCAGGGCCAATGCTAACCTGAGAAAGAAACTGGAAGATTACTATACCAAACACTACCGCTGACAGAAGGATGACTTATTAATCAACGTCAAACGATACGGTTATGACAACTGGAAAAAACATAACGCAGGAAGTAGAAAAAACCCTTGACAGCCTCGATGGCATTCAAAGGGCAGAAGCCAACCCGTTCCTGTTCACCCGCATCAAGGCAAAAATGCAGCGCCAGCAGGATAATGTTTGGGAGAAAGTCTTTTCCTTTATCACCCGCCCGGCTATTGCCTTCGCTGTTGTTTTGCTGGTGATGGGTATCAATATGCTGGCCGTATGGGGTTCGGGGGCAAATGAAAACCTGGCAACAGATACAGGCAGCGCCAATGTTTCTGAAATTGCCAATGAATATAATCTTATTGCATCGGCCGAAAATTACGATTACGAAAATTTCAATAACGAATGAGCTATTTAAAAAATCATAAATTACTGTTGCTGGTTATTTCGGTTTTGCTGCTGGCAAATTTCGGCCTGCTTTACTTTTTTGTGTTCAACAGGCCGCATCGCCCCCACAGGATGACGGATGCTGAAATAAAAAAAATGGCATTGCAGCGGGTAAAAAATGAAGTAGGTCTCGATGACCAGCAACTGGCGCTATACGATTCGCTACGAACCGGGCAGTTCAAAAACATGAAGCCCCTTTTTGAAGAGCTTGCAAAGTCAAAAGAAGAATTTTTCAAACTCCTTTATCAGCAGGATGTCAGCGATTCGGTAATAAGTCAATATGCCGAAATGATTGGTGAAAAGCAGGAAGCTATTGATATGACAACCTACCGCTATTTCCAGTCGCTGAAACAAATATGCACACCGGAACAGCAGGCAAAAATGGACAGCTTTATACAGCAGATTGTAAAAAGAATAGTCAGCGGGCGGCGTGGCCCGGGTCCGGAAAAAGGGAAAAAATAATTTTTTAAATAGTACTCATGAATAAATCGATATTCATTTTAGTGGCAGCATTGTTTGTATCAGCTGTTTCAGTTTTTTCGCAGGGTGGCGGTTTTCAACCGCCTTCACCGGAAGAAAGGGTGAAGAGAGCACATTTAAAAATTGACAGCGCATTCAAGCTTGATTCAGCAAAAATGAATGAGATTGATGAGCTGATGCTCGATTTTTACAAAAAACAGGATAAGGCAAGAGAAGAAGTAATGGCCGGTGGCGGCGGTGGCAATTTCCAGGAAATAAGAGCCCAGGTAGCTGAAAAAATGAAACCGCACCAGGAGGCTTTGGATGCCAAACTTAAAACCATAATGGGTGATGAGAATTTTAATACCTGGAAAGAAAAAATAGAACCTGCCCTTCGTGGCAGGGGCGGCCCTCAACGAAATAATTAAGTTTAATGGTTATACAAGTGGTGAATTGTATCCCCCGGCTCAACCGGGGGATTTTCTTTTATGAAAATTAAGTATATAAAAGCCAGAATCTTAATAATCAATTTATCAAACAAACATGCAGGAAGGCTTTTAAAAATCAATTCTTCAAAAGTCACTCTAACCTTACCTTTGCACATCCCCTTTTATTAAAAACCCGGAATCAACCAACTATTTAATATGGCAGATATTTTTGAACGATTACTCAAACATTACGGCCCCATAGGACAACACCGTAAAAGAGCTCATGGTTATTTTGCTTTTCCAAAACTGGAAGGAGAAATAGGCAGCCGCATGAAATTTCGTGGTAAGGAGGTGATTGTGTGGAGCCTGAATAATTACTTAGGCCTGGCCAACCACCCCGAAGTGCGAAAGGCCGACGCTGATGCAGCCGCCAAATATGGCCTGGCCTTACCCATGGGTGCACGCATGATGAGCGGAAACAGCACCCTGCACGAGCAACTTGAAAAAGAACTTGCTGAATTTGTGTCAAAAGAAGATTGTGTGCTTTTCAATTATGGTTACCAGGGCATGGTGAGCCTGATAGATGTGCTCTGCAGCCGTCACGATGTGATTGTTTATGATGCAGAAAGCCATGCCTGTATTATTGATGGATTAAGACTGCATCCCGGGCATCGCTACGTTTTCAAACACAACGATGTGGATGACTGCGAAAAACAATTGCAAAGGGCTACCAGCCTGGTGGAAAAGCAGGGAGCAGGGGGTATATTGGTGATTACTGAAGGTGTTTTCGGCATGGCCGGCGACCAGGGAAAGCTGAAAGAGATTGCTGCTTTGAAAATCAAATACCAGTTCCGCCTGTTGGTTGACGATGCACATGGCTTTGGCACATTAGGAAAAACGGGCGCAGGTGCCGGAGAAGAGCAGGATTGCCAGGCGGAAATTGACCTCTATTTCTCCACATTTGCAAAATCAATGGCTTCCATTGGAGCATTTGTAGCCGGTCCGCACAGCATTATTGATTACATCCGCTATAATATTCGCAGCCAGATTTTTGCAAAAAGTCTGCCCATGCCATTAGTAGTGGGCAACCTCAAACGGCTTGAGCTCCTGCGAACTCATCCTGAATTCAAAGAAAAACTTTGGGACAATGCAAGAAAACTGCAAAATGGATTAAAAGCAAAGGGCTTTGATATTGGCAATACCAACTCGCCGGTTACACCCGTGTATATGAAAGGGGGGGTGGAAGAAGCAACAGCCATGGTAATGGATTTGCGTGAGAACTACGGAGTTTTTGCTTCCATTGTAGTTTACCCGGTAATACCCAAAGGCCATATAATTTACCGCCTGATACCCTCCGCTGCACATACTGATGAGGATATTGAAATTACCCTCAATGCCTTTGAGGAAACAAAGAAAAAACTGGATGCCGGGGATTATAAAGTGGAGGCTATTCCCGATATGGCTGAATATAGCGGCAAAAGGTTTGAATACCTGCTTGATAAACCAAGAAACAAATAATCAAACTTATTCCTGTAAAAAATGAAATGGCGCTTATTCGGCGCCTTTTTTATTTGCTAAGAGCACTTAAAAAAGAAGAACCCCCGATAGACATCGGGGGCCCCTAATCAAAAACCATTAACCATTAAACCTTATCCTATGAAAATTCGTGGCTAATCTCGGTAATAAAAATTTAATATTGAAAATTTTAAAGTTGAAATTTTGTCATTTTAACGTTGAAACTTAAAATATTGACCATCATCAACGATTTGCATAATTAGTATAGAATTTACTCAAAAGCCGTCAAAGTGGAATAGCGATTTCTAATAACCTATCTTCGGAAAATGAATAGGGTTGTAATTGCCATAACCGGAGCCAGTGGATCGGTATATGCAAAACTTATGGTAGAGAAACTGGCAGGGCTGAAAGAACAATGGGAAGAACTGGCCATTGTCATGACAGAAAACGCAAAACAGGTTTGGAAGGCAGAGCTTGGTAATGAGGAGTATAAATCCTTTCCGGTAAAAAGTCATTCAGTTTCAGATTTTAATGCCCCATTTGCATCCGGCTCCGGTCGCTTTAATATTATGATTGTTGTGCCCTGCTCCATGGGCACACTTGGGCGAATTGCTACCGGTGTTTCAAACGACCTCATCACCCGTGCAGCCGATGTAATATTGAAAGAAAGAAGAAAACTGATTTGTGTAGTCAGGGATACTCCTTACAATCTTATTCATATCCGCAACATGGAAACCGTCACACTTGCAGGGGGCATCATTTGTCCCGCTTCCCCTTCATTTTACAGCCTTCCAAAGACTATGGAAGAACTGGCGGCAACAGTTGTTGACCGGGCACTTGATCTTGCCGGGCTTGATATTAAATCGTTTCGTTGGGGAGATACGAATCCCGACGAAGGAGGGACGAAGTAAGCTCCATCAACGCATGAGTGTCTTGCCATTGCTGAGACGAAACAATCCCCGGTAAATTCTTCAGTTTTCCAGTAATTAATTGTCAATGTTTGCAGAAAGAGAATTAACCAGGAAAGTGAATTTGCTTTGCCTCAACGGGAAATGCTAAATGGATTTATGCTTACAATTGTGAGGCCCGCAAGGTGGTTACCTCAGATCCACAATCTCCACCCCGGGATATTTTTTGGTGTCGAAAACAAACTGCTTGTCGTCAATGGTAGTGTTAGGAGTAAGTGTGTTTACAGTATAGGAATACCTGCTGCCTGATTTTTCCAGCACTTTGGTACCGGTAAGTGTTTTTGCAGCCTTATCAATGTACACATACACTTTGTGAAAAGGTTTTGTTTTATCGGTTGGTGTCATTTCAATTTCCTGGATGGTTTTTGTTCCCTGCTTTTTTTGGCCGTTCAGCTTATACAGGAAATCCTGGTCGTAAAAGTTGGTAAAAACCTTTTGAGGAGTCAGGGTAGTGCTTTCGTTATCAAATTTTGTAATGGTCACTTCGTTTGCGGCTTTGTCGTAGGTCCACACATTGGTGCCATCGCAAAAAATTTCCTGTCCCACGATATTCACTTTGTATTTGGTGCCCTTTATTAGCACGGTGCCGGTTTTGGTGGAAAGAACTTTTCCGGCGGTATTTTCTACTTTGTATGTAAAGGTCGCTTTTACAGTTTTAAACGACTTGAATTTGGCGCTTACAGCATCCAGTATTTTTTTTGCATCCGGGTCATTCTTTACTGGTGATTGCCCCTGTGCAAACACAACTGCCGCATAAAACAAAGAACCTATTACCAGGTAAAATTTTTTCATCTTAAGATATTTTCAATCACTGCTAATAATCAGGCCGGCAAAAATAGGCTAAATTCTTAAAGAGGATGCCGGGGGATACGGGGCCGTTGCCCGGTAATTGTCATTTAACAACTTATATACTCAGGTTCGCCAGGTGTTGCGAAAGGTCGGCTTCTGTTTTTATCAGCACATCTCTTGCTTTACTGCCCAGGTTAGGGCCCACCACGCCTGCTGATTCCAGCTGATCCATCAGGCGGCCGGCACGATTGTAGCCAAGTTTCATGCGCCTTTGCAGCAGCGATGTAGAGCCTACCTGGTTTTGAACTATCAGCCGTGCGGCATCTTCAAACAGCGGGTCTTTGTCGTTAGCATCAAAATCTTTTCCTTCCAGTTCTTTCTCATCCACGTATTCCGGCAGCAAAAAGGGATGCGGGTAACCTCTTTGCAGTTCAATAAAGCTTACCACTTTATCCACTTCAGGCGTGTCCACAAAAACACATTGCAGGCGGGTGATTTCGCCGTGGTGCGAAATCAGCATATCGCCTTTGCCAATCAGTTGCTCGGCACCACCCATATCGAGGATGGTTCGGGAGTCAATTTTTGAAGAAACCTTAAAAGCAATCCGCGAAGGGAAGTTGGCCTTGATGGTACCGGTGATGATATTTACCGAAGGCCGTTGCGTGGCAATGATAAGATGAATGCCTACAGCACGGGCCAGTTGCGCCAGTCTTGCTATCGGCATTTCAATTTCTTTGCCGGCCGTCATAATCATATCGGCAAACTCATCAATCACCAGCACAATGAAAGGCAGGTACTGGTGGCCTTTCTGCGGATTGAGCCGGCGCCGGATGAATTTTTCATTGTATTCTTTAATGTTTCTTGCTCCCGCTTCTTTCAGCAGGTCGTAGCGGTTGTCCATTTCAATGCAGAGGGCATTCAGCGTATGCACCACTTTTTTGGTATCGGTAATGATTGCTTCCTCTTCGCCGGGCAATTTGGCCAGGAAATGATTTTCTATAACCCGGTAAAGACTCAACTCCACTTTTTTGGGATCAATCAGTACAAACTTTAACTGTGAAGGATGTTTTTTATACAAAAGAGATATGAGGATGGCATTTACCCCCACCGATTTTCCCTGTCCTGTGGCGCCGGCCATCAGCAGGTGGGGCATGCTGGTAAGGTCAACAATGAAATTATCATTGTCAATTTTTTTACCCAGTGCAATGGGCAGGCTATAATTATTATGTTGAAATTTTTCTGAGCCGAGTAAAGTCCGCATGCTTACCAGGCTCTTTTTTGCATTGGGCACTTCAATGCCAATGGTTCCTTTACCCGGTATGGGAGCAATGATGCGTATACCGAGCGCTGCCAGACTCAGGGCAATATCATCTTCCAGGTTTTTTATGCGGGAAATACGAACACCCGGCGCCGGCACTATTTCATAAAGGGTGACAGTGGGCCCTACGGTGGCCATTATCTTTTGAATCTCGATATCATAATTGCGCAGCGTGGCTATTATCTGGTTTTTATTATTCTCCAGCTCGTTGGCATCCTGTACTATTTTTTCGCTGCCATGGGTTTCCAGCAGGTCAAGTGTTGGGTAGCGATAGTCCCGCAGGTCAAGTGTTGGCTCGTATGGCGGCAGATTTTCATATTCTTTTTCCTCAGCTTCCGGCACTGCCGTTGATTCTTTTATTTCCAGTTCTATATCCGGCGCATTTTGTTTTTTATCTGTTTGGGTTAAATCAAATTTATCCTGAACAGAAAGGACAGGGGATAATGGCACTACAGCTTCGTCTTTCTTTTCTTTTTCAGAAATAAATTCGTTTGGCAGGGAAGCTTCCGGGTCTTTTTCAATCAGCTTTAATTCAGTTTGCTGGTCATTCCCGTGGCTGATAACCGGCGAAAGCACAACCGGTTCTGCGCCGTTCTTCAGGCTGTTTCCTCCACTACCCTGTAAATTTTGTGCATAAGCTTCATTAATTGTTTTTCCGGCAGGAGTAAAAATATTTTCTCTTTTGTTTTCATTTTCTTCAGCAGGCATTGCCGGAGCGGTTTTTCTTTTCGGAATATTGAATACGGGGTTGAACTGCCAGATGATATAGGACAATGCAATAACCAGCAGCAGGGCAGCCGTGCCGATATAGCCAAGAAATTTTTCGAGCCATTCCACAATCATTTTTCCCACAGCGCCGCCATAAAAAAAACCTGCAGCCTGAAACACAAAAGCAAGGCAAACCGACAATACCAGCATGCCGAAAGTAACATACTGTACATTGCGCCACACCGACCATACCCGTCGGCTGAAAAGCAGGTTGACACCCACCACAAAAAAGAATGTGAAGATAAGCAGGCTGGCTATGCCAAACCCTTTATAAATAAAAAAATGGGAAACAAAAGCGCCCAGCACCCCAAGCAGGTTATGCACCTTCAGGTTTTCGCCGAACAGGGAAAGACCTTTCTTTATTTCGCTCTGATCGTTTTGCCAGGTAAAGAAATAAGAAACAAATGAAATAAAAAGAAACAGGGAAATGAACAGGGAAGCGGCTCCGGCAATCTTCCATGTGCGTTCATCCTTAGCAAGCTGTTTCAGGTTTACGGTTTCTTCTTTTTCCGTTTTCAGCTGGCCTTGATTGGTTTTTCCCGGTTTATCCACAGGATTTTTCTTCAGCTTATTAGCCATGACAACAAAGATAATAAGAAGCTGCTTTCCGGGTATAACCTCCTTTTTCAACATCTTAACAAATTTAGCTGCAGCTCCGGTAAAATACCCGGAAAGTGGTATGCCATGAGCCGGAAACTGAAAATTGCATTGAGTATATTTGACCCGACCTAACCAGCTGCATGAGAATTCTTACTCCTGTTATTAGCGGAAATTTTCAATCAGTCTTCTGCAAAGCAGTGCTGCCGGTTTTTTTATGGGCCGGAAGTTTTGCTGCTGCCGGTCAAAGACCGGAAGCCGTGGTTGTTTTCAATTCGAAAACCAAAGCAGAGCCTGTAAGAAATCCGGTAAAAAGTTTTGCCCCGCTATCGCAACATGTGGCGAAAGATTACAACAATGATATACTGGCTGCCGATTCGTTTACAAGGCTGGGCATACCGCCGGAAAAAGTAACCCGCAAAATCCTGCTTCGCTTTACACTCATCAACCGCCAGGATGTTCCCGATTCTTGTTATTTTTTTCCGGGATTCTTTTTTTCCAATGTGCTGCTTTATAAAGTTGAAAATGAAAAGGCCATTCCGCTGCCGGTAATTGCCCCGCCCATAAAAGACAATATCTCATTCCGGTTGATTGCTATGAAACCTCATGACAGCTTGACCATTCTGGCAGAATGCTACATGGTAAAAACCTATACCAATGTGCTGCGTTTGCGCATCATCGGCAAAAATTATCTTTCTGCTTTTGTTGCCGAACTGCAGCAGGCAAATAAAAATGTGTCGCTTTTCACCTACGTGCTTTGCGGCCTGCTGTTGATGATGATGCTGTTTTCGCTGGCCACCTATTTCCAGGGCCGCAGCCACGAGTTTCTTTATTACGTGGCGTATGCATTTTTCCTCGGTTTCATGCTTTTTACAAAACAGTATTACTACAACCGTTCTTACTCCCGAAATTTTTTCTTTGAATCTTATCTCGATTTCGTCTTCCAGTGCCTCGGCATCGGTTTCTTTATGGCATTCATGATACGGTTTCTTGAAACCCGGAAATATTTTCCTTTCCTGCACAAGTTGTATGTAACAGGAATAATTTTTCTTTCAGCCGTTATCATTGCTTTCACATACCTGCACTATGGCACGGATGATTATTACACTGAAAACCTGCTCGAAAACTATATCACCAAAGGGTTGCTGCTGCTGATGATGGTCATATTTCTTATTTATGCGGCCCGGCATTGGCATTTTAAACTGCTGCGTTATCTTTTCTGGGGCAACCTGTTTTACCTGCTGTTTTCCCTGTATTCCCTGGTCATTGTTATTAATCCCAACTTTCCCACACTACCCGGTTTGCTTGGAAATTCGCTGGTGCTGTACGAACTGGGCCTGCTGATTGAACTGATATTTTTCTTAATGGGTCTTGTATATAAAAACAGGACGCAGCTGGTGGAGCAGGTAAAAGAAAGGGAAAGATTGAAGGCGGAAAATGAACGAAAGGAACTGGAGAAACAAATGGCGGTGCTACAGGCTTACCAGGATGAACGGGAACGTATTTCGGCCGACATGCACGACGAGCTGGGTTCCGGCATGACTTCCATCCGCCTGATGAGCGAGATTGCTAAAAGCAAACTGAAGGAAAACATACCGCCGGAGATAGAAAAAATTTCCAGCTCTGCAAACGACCTGCTGAATAAAATGAATGCCATCATCTGGAGTATGAACAGCAGCAACGATACGGTGGACAGCCTCATTTATTACATCAGGGCGTATGCCATTGAATACCTCGATGGCACGCCCATTGAATGCAAAGTGAAGATGCCGGAAAACATACCCATGATTGAACTGGGTGGCGATAAGCGGAGAAATATTTTCCTGTGTGTAAAAGAAACGCTTAACAATACATTGAAACATGCCCAGGCCACCCGGGTGGATATTGAAATGGAAGTGAATGATGAACTAAAAATTGTGATTGCTGATAACGGTATTGGCATTGATGTGGAGAATACACGCCAGTTCGGCAATGGACTCCGGAATATTTCACGCCGCATGAAGCATATCGGCGGCCGCTACAGCATTTTCAATAAAAACGGAACGGTAAGCCGGATTGAGCTGCCACTATAATTTTTTCTTTCCTGAAACAGCGATAAAAAGAAAAACCCATCCGGCAATAAAACACAAACCGCCGACCGGTGTTATCAAACCGATTTTTCCTGTATGGTACATACCCATTGCTTTCAAAGCAGTAAGCAGGTAAAGCGAACCGGAAAAGAAAATGATGCCGGCAATAAATAAACCGCCGGCAATGCGGGCAAACCGCTGCGAAAATTTTTCGAAAACTACGGCGGTCAGCATCAAAGCCAAAGAATGATACACCTGGTACTGCACACCGGTTTGAAATACCTGCATGGCATCTTCAGCCACAATTTTTTTCAATCCGTGTGCTCCAAAAGCACCCAGCGCTACAGCCAGGGCGCCCAGCAAGGCTCCGGTAGCCAGGAATTGTTTATGCATGAAATAATTTATTTAAGATAATATCCATGCTTTTGTCTTCTTCATCCACTACCAGGTCGGCCTGCTCATAATAAATCTTGCGGTCGGAAAACTTTTTGATGATAAAGCTTTTCAGCTGCGCATCGTTCAGCTCTTTTATCAGCGGCCGGTTGTTTTTTTCATTCAGCAGCCGTTCAAACAATAGCTCAACAGGCGTGTTGATCCAGACTGTAGTGCCGGCTTTTTTCATATATTCAATATTATTGAAATAGCAGGGTGTACCGCCGCCGGTAGCCATTACAAACGAATCGTGACTTTCGGTGAGGATGTGCAGCGTGTCTTTTTCCAACAGGCGGAAATATTCCTCGCCATCTTCGGCAAAAATGCGGTTGATGGGTTTGCCTTCACTGGATTCCACCTGCTCATCCAGGTCAAAAAAGGGGAGCCTGAGTTTTTCACCCAGCAGGCGGCCCCAGTATGTTTTACCGGAACCCATGAAGCCGATAAGGAATATTTTCACCCCCGGTATCAGTTTTAAAGTTGAAATTTTCCTTTGACCCTAAAGGGGAGGAAGTAACATTTTCCTATTGTTGAAATTAGTAATATGAATAACTCTACAAGTTTGTACAATAGTATTACAGGATTTTGAAGTGTGCGACGCAACACAAGCCCAATCAGGGATCCTCAGCTGGTTACATAAACTTCATCCACTGCACAAGACGACTTATCAAAGAATCAAAGAATGCCCGACCTAAGTTCCCCCTTTAGGGGGGCAGGGGGTGGGTTATTACTTAAACGCATTAATCCCCGTCACATCCATACCGGTTATCAGCAGGTGAATGTCGTGCGTGCCTTCGTATGTAATCACACTTTCGAGGTTCATCATGTGGCGCATTACCGGGTATTCGCCGGTGATACCCATGCCGCCGAGTATCTGCCTTGCATCATGGCAAATATTACTGGCCACTTCGCAGGCATTGCGTTTGGCCATGCTCACCTGCTGCGGCGTGGCCTTGCCTTCGTTCATCAGTACGCCAAGCCGCCAGTTGAGCAGTTGTGCCTTGGTGATTTCCGTTATCATCTCAGCAAGTTTCTTTTGCTGCAACTGGAATGAGGCAATGGGTTTACCAAACTGAATTCTTTCTTTTGAATATCGTAATGCCGTATCGTAACAATCCATCGCTGCGCCAATCACACCCCAGGCTATGCCGTAACGGGCTTTTGTGAGGCAACCCAGCGGGCCTTTCAATCCTTTTACATTCGGAAAAATATTTTCTTTCGGCACTTTCACATTATCAAAAACCAGCTCGCCGGTGGCGGAGGCACGCAGGCTCCACTTGCCATGCGTGGTGGGTGTGGTGAATCCTTCCATTCCTCTTTCCACTATCAGCCCGTGAATTTCTCCCTGCTCATCTTTTGCCCACACCACTGCTACCTGCGCATACGGCGCATTGCTGATCCACATTTTGGCTCCGTTCAGAATTACAAAATCGCCGGCATCCTTAAAATTACTGAGCATGCCCGATGGGTCGCTGCCATGGTTGGGCTCCGTCAACCCGAAACAACCAAGCCATTCGCCGCTGGCAAGTTTGGGTAAATATTTTCTGCGCTGCGCTTCGCTGCCATAAGCATAAATGGGAAACATGACCAGCGAACCCTGCACCGATGCGGTGGAGCGTACGCCGCTGTCGCCACGTTCCAGTTCCTGCATCATCAGGCCGTAGCTGATATAGTCCATGCCGCCGCCACCGTACTCTGCCGGAATGGTGGGACCGAAGCAACCCAGATCGCCAAGCTGTTTTACAATCTGCTCAGGAAACTCGGCCCGCTGGGCATAATCTTCAATGATGGGAGAAATTTCTTTCTTCACGTAATTACGTACCGCATCACGAATGTGTTTGTGTTCTTCGGTGAGCAGCTCATCTACCAAATAATAATCCGGGCTTTGAAAAAGGTCGGTGCGGGCAGCCATGGTTTGATTTTAAATTTTAGTCCCGATAATAATCGGGAGTGGATTTTGGATTTGGATTGCGGCAAAGGTAGGGGTTAAGGGAAAAATGGGGATATTTGGAAGATGGATGAGGCAACTAAAAATATTTTCCTGCGAAAAATAACTTCGGTATCGGCCGGGGTAGCTTCGGCATTTTTAACAGCATTGATTTTATGGCCGTTTGTAAAACTAATTTTTGATAAGTTTTTTCATTTGTACTCGTTTGCAGCCCCGCCACAGGATGCCTGAAAGGATGATTTGATAGATCAGATCAATTTTATGATATGGTTTTTTATATCATCTTTTTCAGGGGGAATAATTTGCAGCTTATTTTCACCAGGTAAAGAATGGTTTTATGTAACTGCATCTCTGCTGATTGTGATAGCGATTATAACAATCATAACTAAAGCATCTGTTTTTAATGAGGGTATGGATTCGTGGCTGATTATGTTAATGATTCCACCGGGCTTTTTTACCGGTATGTGGTTCTCAAAAAAAATAAAAGCAGGAAGAGCAAAGAAAAAATTGATTTCCCCTGATACTGAGATTTCATAAACTGATTCATTTGACTATTTATTCCGGTTCACTGAATCAAGCTTTTTTGATTTTTTAAAAATTTAAGCACTCACTCCAGCAGTTTACTGTTACTCACAAACGCCACCCGTTTACTGTCAGGGCTCCACGACGGTGTATTGATGGTGCCCTGCCCGCCAAAGAGGTAAGCAATCACTTTTGGTGCACCGCCGCCTGCCGGCATCAGCCGCAGCATTACCTTTTTATACAGCGGGTGATCATCCGGCGCCACGCCGGGTAAAAAAGAAAGAAACACAATCCACTTTCCATCGGGTGAAATATGAGGAAACCAGTTGTTATATTCATCAAAGGTAATCTGCTCCCTGGCGCTGCCATCGGGTTTCATCCGCCAGAGCTGCATGGTGCCGCTTTCGCTGGCATTGTAATAAATATATTTTCCGTCGGGAGAAAATTCGGGCCCGTCCACATGGGTACGGGTATTAAAAGTCAATTGCACTTCCGGCCCGCCAGTAATTGTTTTTTTATAAAGATTATAAACCGGGCTCTTACTTAACCGCTGTGCCACATACACCACTTCTTTGTTGTTCGGGTTCCAGCTGTGCAGGTAGGAAGGAGTGCTGTCCGTAACAAGTACAGGTTCGCCACCAGTGATGGGTAAATAATAAATAGTGCTGCCGCCGCCCGGCAATCCTTCGCGATGATGACTGATGGCAAGCAGTTTGCCGTCGAAAGAAATCACATGATCGTTATTATTGCGGTTGGCAATACCGGTGTTCAGTTTTTCCGGCTGTCCTCCTTCAATGGGTATGGTATAAAGTAAGCCGCCCTGGTTGAATAAAATTTTTTTTCCGTCGGGCATCCAGTTAGGCGCTTCAAAACGGTCTTTATTTTCATAAATGATTTTTCGCCGGCCGGTAAATACATCGAGCAGTTCAAGCCGGCTGGCAAGTGCGCCGTCGCGGTAGCCGTTATAGCTTTCTGGCACGGTTAGTTCAATCCGCACATTCCAGGTCAGCGCCTCTTCCTGCACATCTGCATTATGACTGCACAGAAAAATCCCTGCCAGCACTTCATCGGGCATATCGGTGCTGCTGCAGGTGCCGACCAGTTGCAGTGGTTCACCTGGATTGGCTGCACGCATAAAATATGTTTTTCCGCTGCGCTCCAGCTGAATGATGCGTGGTGATTTTTTTGAAAACCTGATTTCATCTTCCGGGTCACGCATATAAGCGCCACGCAGCCGCCGCCACTGCAGGGTAGTCAGGCCGTCGCTGTGCACCGTAGCGCTTACATGCGCCGCATCATCCTGCTCCGATGCCCTTACCATCCAGCCGAGCTTGCGATGCGGATCTTTGCCCTCACCTGTAAATTGCATATCAGCAGTCAGAATAAAATCGCCTTTGAGTTTGCGGTAAGCAAAATGAAATTCATCCCGGTTGAACCAGATATTGTATCCGCCGGCTTTCAGCCGGTAGGATTGTTCATTTGTATCATAAATAACATCGCCCTTGATTTTAGGATTGCCGATATCAGCATGACGGGTAAAAATTCCCACGGGAGTCATTTGTGCCGACACAAAAATGCTGGCGGTGAAAACTATTGGTGTTAAAATCTTTTTCATAAAAAAAATTTTACCTGCTGATTGGTGAGGACTAAAGATGGTTCTTATTAAGATATAAATTCTTTTGGAAGATAGCTGCGCATTTCGGTGCAGTATTGTTCAGCCGCACTTCTTGCTTTACCTGCAAAATCTTTTTCCGTCGATGCATAGATAATGGCCCGGCTTACATTTACCAGCAGGCCGCAGTCTTTAATCATCGCTTTTTCCGAAATGTCTTTCAGGCTGCCGCCCTGGGCACCTACACCCGGAACAAGATAAAAATGCCCGGGAGTTATTTTCCTAATATGGGCAAATTCATCTGCCTGTGTGGCGCCGATAACAAACATCAAATTATCGGGAGTGCCCCAGGCTGAAACGGTTTTTAAAACTTTTTCATAAAGAAACCCGTTGCCGCGGTGGCTCGTGTCTTCATAAGCTATTTTCTGCAATTCAAAATCTGCAGCGCCTTTATTGGAAGTAAGCCCAAGCACAATGGCCCATTTTCCCTGTTGATTTAAAAATGGCTTTACACTGTCTTCGCCCATGTACGGCGAAACAGTAATGGCGTCGAAAGGAAGTGTTTCAAAAAAAGCTTTGGCATACTGTGCTGATGTGTTGCCGATGTCGCCCCGCTTGGCATCGGCTATTTTGAAATGTTCGTCGTCAATGTAACGAACCGTTTTTTCCATCGCCTGCCAGCCTTTCGTTCCCAGGGCTTCATAAAAGGCCGTATTGATTTTATAAGCCACGCATAAATCTTTTGTGGCATCAATGATAGCTTTATTAAATGCAAAAACCGGGTCGGATTCGGATAAAAGATGTTTTGGAATTTTTGAAATATCGGTATCAAGACCCACGCAGAGATAAGATTGTTTTTTAAAAATCTGTTCAACAAGTTGGCGGCGGGTCATGCAGCGAAGTTAATGAACCGGTATTTACCGGCTATGAATGATTTTGCAATGACCGGTAAGCTGAATCAAGAAATGCTGTCCGTTATTTTTTTCAATTTACCGGCAAACAGCCACACTTCCTCAAACGTATTATACAGCGGCACCGGTGCCAGGCGAATGACATCCGGTTCTCTCCAGTCGGTAAAAATTCCTTCCCGCATCAGTTCGTTGTAGATTTCTTTTCCTTTCTGCGGCAGCAGCAGCGATACCTGGCAGCCTCTTTCTGTTTCATTGCGGGGGGTGATTATTTCAAAATGTTTTTTACCGGGGGAGCTGTTCACTTCATCAAGCAAAAACCATAAATAACCTGTGAGTAATTTTTGTTTGGCTAAAATTTTTTCCCACCCGGCCTGTTCAAAAATTTCGAGGGCGGCGCGGTGTGCAGCATATAAAAACAGGGATGGTGTGCTCAGTTGCCAGCCTTCGGCGCCCGGCATGGCTTTGAACCCTTTTTCCATTTTAAATCTTCCGGGTTTATCATACCCCCACCAGCCGGCAAACCGCGGCAGGTTTTTGTCATGATGTTTTTCATGAATGAAAGCGCCGCCCACAGCACCGGGACCCGAGTTCAGGTATTTATAAGTACACCAGCAGGCAAAATCAATATCCCAGTCATGCAAATGCAACTCTACGTTTCCGGCGGCATGCGCCAGGTCGAAGCCGGCCAATGCGCTGGCAGCATGGGCGGTTGCAGTTATTTTTTCCATGTTAAAAAACTGCCCGGTGTAATAATTGATGCCTCCGAAAAACACCAGGGCTGTTTGCTGCCCGTGCTGTTCAATTACGGAAAGGATATCTTCTGTACGCAAAAATTTTTCCCCCTGCCTCGACGCCACTTCCACAATGGCTGTTGCCGGATCGAAACCGTAATGCCTGACATGTGTTTCAAATGCATACTGGTCGCTGGGAAATGCTTTGGCTTCGCAAATAATTTTAAACCGGTTGGCCACAGGCCGGTAAAAGCTAACCAGCATTAAATGAAGATTAACGGTAAGCTGGTTCATCACCACTACTTCATGCGGCCATGCGCCTACAATCTTTGACAAAGGCTGCGCCAGTTTATCATGATAATCCATCCAGGGTTCCTGCGCATGGAAAAAAGATTCCACACCCAGCGCTGCCCAGTCATCCAGTATTTGCTGCAGGTATTGTTTTGTTGTTTTGGGCTGCAGACCGAGTGAGTTGCCTAAAAAATAAACCAGCTGTTTACCGCCCGATTCAGGAATAAGGAATTGCTGCCTGCAATGTTTAATCGGGTCGGCGGCATCAAGCTGCCGGGCAAAAGATAAATTGTTTTCAAACTGCATCATCCGGAATTCATTGTTGTATTATCTCCGGGCCGTTCATGGCCTTCATCAATGCCTGTATTCCTTGCGGCAAGAGAATGGTTCATGAAGTCAAACCTAAGGAAATTGCTGTAATTTTCTTGCTGCTATCACAGTTTGAAAAATAGGATTAAAATGTTAAATCTGCTCATATTGCCTTGCCGGTAAAAGATGTAAAACGTTCAATGCTGTTTTATAAAAAAGTATTTGGCATTGGAATAATGTACAGCTACCCGGATTTTTTCCAGGTGCAGAAGCCCGGCAGCAAAGACATCATTGGTTTTTAAAAAAGGAAAACGGCAAATAAGAATAAAAGCGGCTTCCCTGGAATCATTTAAATAAATCAGGGTAATCGGTTATAATCCCATCCACACCCATCTTCTTCAGTTTTTTTACCTGCTTTTTATCGTTTACTGTCCAGGGAATAATTTTCATGCCTTTGTCGTGGCACTGCTTTACCAGCACTTCATCCACGAGTGTGTAGTTGGGACTGTAAATGACCGGGAGATAGCCCAGCTCTGCCAGCTGCCCTTCAAAATCTTTATCGTTTGAATCTTCAATCAGCAGGGAAATGGTAAGGGCGGGATATTTTTCATGCAGGTACTTCAGCGGGCGGTAATCAAATGACTGGACAATCACCCGGTCTTCAATTTTCTTTTCTTTAATTACCGCCATCACAAGTTCGGCAAACTCAGCCGGGGCAGGATGATATTTGATATCACCGGCAGGCAGGCTTTTGATTTCAATATTGAAAACAGGAATCTGCTTTTTTTTCCTGCTGCAATAATTCTTTACACTGTCTATCAAATCGTCCAACAGCGGTTTTACCGCTTTAAACTTTTGTTGCCTGGGAAACCGTGGGTGAGGCTTCATGCCCACATCGTACGTTTTAATTTCCCCATAATTCATTTCATAGATATTGTATTTCATTTCTTCTTTGGCCTCAATAAAACTGCCATCGGGTTTGGTTGTGATTTCATGACTGAACCAGGGCTCATGCGACACCACTACCTTTTTATCCTTTGAAATCACCACATCCATTTCAATCGTGTTCACGCCAAGATCAATTGCCTTGTACATGGCGGGGATGGTATTCTCCGGCATCAGGCCGCGGCAGCCGCGATGACCCTGAACCCCCAGGCCCCCTAAAGGGGGTTTTTGAGATTTCATCCGGAATGAAACAGTCATAAAAGATAAAAGGATGATTAAAAAAGGAAGGTATTTCATTTGCCAAATAATTGTTGCTGTCTTTTTTTCATTTCCTCAGCAATAAATTTTCCATCATCGCCCTGCTCATCCAGTTTATGGATGATGTTGTGAAAGCTTTCTTCATCCTGGTTCTGGCTCAGCTTGAAGACATTGTCAATCGTCATCACTTCCACTTCAAAAGCAATGATGGCTTTCATCAGCTTTTCACGGTAACCAGGCGGTAAATTATCAAAAACAGTTGGTGAAGCGGCATTATTATTTTCAAAATGCAGGGTCAGTCTTCGCAAAAGATTTGACAGCGCCTCTTCATCCTGGAAACGGAGAATACCTCTTGCATGCACACTCATGTAGTTCCAGGTGCTTGCCTGTTGCGGGTTATCGTACCAGGCAGCGCTTACATAAGTGTGCGGACCGGTAAACACAGCCAGTACATGGGGGTTCTGTAAAAATGCTTTGTGATGATCAGTATTCTTCATGATATGTCCGGTAAGAAACAGCTTTCCATCTTTTTTTTCATCAATAAACACCGGCACCTGTGTGGCTACGGGTTTGTTTTCTGCATTGGCACCGCAGAGAAATACAAAGGGATGCTCCCGCATAAACTGAAGCACCATATCATTGTCGTATTCTTTAAAGTAGGGAAGATTGTACATGATTTGTTGGATGTTCGAAGTTGGAGGTTGGAAGTTATTTCGTGTTTTGTGGTTTGCGCTTGTATTTTGAAGAACCAAGATAGTCAATAAATGATTTTATCTTCTTGCCTGGTTTTACAGAAAAATCCAGTCTCAAATTCAGGATTTCTTCCGTAATATGTTTTCTGTCGAATGCCCGGTATAATTGCGATCTCACTTCGCCATTCGAACCTTTTGATATAACAAGAAATTGTTTAAACTCTTTATTGCTAAATCTTTCAAAACCTACAGCAATGTTATCCATTACAGAGCCTGCAGAATTATTGATTTGAATTTTCAACTCAAAATCTTTTCCAAAGCTGCCTTCCTGGGTCATTTTATAAATTACATTAGCCTGCTCTCTTGCCATCTGCCATATTTCTAAATCTTCAAACCTTTGGATAGTAGCCATATCAGGAATTTTTGATTTTGTGATGATAACCTCCAACCTCCTACATTTCCAATTTCCAACATCACGCAGTCACTTCCGAAATTTTTGTCGCTATAACATTTGCATTCCGCATGGCCACACTGCGCACCACATGCGCTGCAAAATTTTCAAAAGCCTTTTTACTTACTTCATCATCACTCACCATCACCGGCACGCCCAGGTCACCGCCTTCACGTATGCTTTGCACCAATGGGATTTCACCCAAAAAGGGAATCTCGTATTCTTCGGCCAGCCGTTTACCGCCTTCTTTTCCGAAAATGTAATATTTATTCTGCGGCAATTCAGCAGGTATGAAATAACTCATGTTCTCCACCAGGCCGATGATGGGCACATTTACCTGCGCCTGGCCAAACATGGCGATGGCTTTTTTAGCATCAGCCAGTGCCACATCCTGCGGTGTGCTTACAATCACCACACCCGTCACCGGCACGGTTTGCACCAGCGTAAGATGAATATCGCCGGTGCCGGGTGGCATGTCAACAACAAGGTAATCCAGTTCGCCCCAATACACATCGGTTACAAACTGCCGGATGGCGCTGCTTGCCATGGGGCCCCGCCACACTACGGCATTCTTTTCATCCACCAGCAGGCCGATGCTCATCAGTTTCAATCCGTATTTCTCCAGCGGTACTATCATGCCTTTACCTTCACCTGCATCCATCATCATCGGCCGCTGGCCGCGAACGCCAAACATGATGGGCACACTGGGCCCGTAAATATCGGCATCCATCAATCCCACTTTGGCGCTACCCTGCGCCAGCGAAAGTGCAAGATTGGCTGCTACGGTACTTTTTCCCACGCCGCCTTTGCCGCTTACTACAGCAATAATGTTTTTTACTTTCGGCAGCACTGTGCCCGGGTCGGTTCTTTTTGTTGTGGTATTCGAAGTAAAATTCACTTTTACATTTGCCTGTTTATTCACCAGCAGTTTGATTGCATTCATGCAGGCGGCGCCGATCATATCTTTCAGCGGGCAGGCCGGAGTAGTAAGCACCACGGTAAATGAAACATCATTGCCGCTGACGACAATATCTTTCACCATGTTCAGCGTCACAATGTCTTTACCAAGGTCGGGTTCCTGCACATTGCCCAGCGCTTCCAGAATTTTTTCTTTAGTCATCATCAAGTATTTGTTAAAAGTAACTGTAAACTGCAAAGTTAGCCGAATGCCATTCCAGTTTGGTTTACGAAATCAGCAACTTGTCCCTATTTTTGGCGCAGTGAAGAAAATTGTACAATACCTCGCTTTATTTTTTCTTGTGCCTGCTGCATCCCATGCACAGTTTGAGAATGTGCGTGATTCCGTAGTGCAGCTTTATGGCATTGTGATGACAGCCGACAGCCTCGTGGGCATTCCTGCCGTGAGTGTAGTGGTGCGTGGCCAGAACCGCGGCACCATTACCAACAACGATGGTGTGTTTTCTATCGTAGTGCTAAAAGGCGATGTGGTGGAATTCACCCATGTGAGCTACAAACCTAAAGTGGTCGCTATTCCGAAAAATCTTGAAGGCAACCAGTACAGCGTGGTGCAGCTGATGGTGATTGACACGGTGTATCTTCCCGCCACCATCATCCGGCCGCGGCCTAACCCCGCACAGTTTGCCCGTGATTTTGCAAACACAAAAGTACCCGACGATGATATTGAGATTGCCCGCAAAAACACTTCCGTTGCCAAACGAAGGGCCCTGATGAAGAGCACACCGGTTGATGGCGGCGAAGCATCCGGCATCCAGTTAAAAAATATTGCCACCAAAGCATATTATGCCGGGCAAAACCCGCCGCAGAATATTTTCAATCCCGCCGCATGGGTTGAGTTTATCGAGGCATGGAAGCGGGGGGATTTTAAGAGGAAAAATGCCCCCTGACCCCCTGGAGGGGGAACTTAGCCCCCTGTCCCCCTAAAGGGGGAACTTAGGTTGAAGAATCTTTACTTGTTGGCATCTGTACAAAAGTTGAAATGTCTGCCCGGATGACAGGTCGGACGTCGTAATCTTGATCATCCTTTTCGCTGTTCAGCAAATAAAATCTGAACTACTTACATTTGCTTTGATAAAAATTATTTATTCTTCCTCCTGAAATGAGTTTCAAATACTCCCCTTTAGGGGCGAAGGAAAACTTCAATCACATGAATATCACCGGGGGTATTTCCGTCGTCGGCGCAGGCACCATGGGCAACGGCATTGCGCATGTATTTGCTCTAAATGGTTTTAAAGTAACTCTCATTGATATTTCGCTGCAGCAACTGAACAAGGCGCTGGAAACAATTGCCAAAAATCTCGACCGCCAGCTTAGTAAAGGATTAATAACCGAGGAGCAGAAAAAAGCGGCGCTTGCCAATATCACCATTGAGGCCGACCTGGATGAAGGCGTACGCCATGCTGACCTTGTAGTGGAAGCCGCCACAGAAAACATCGAACTGAAACTGAAAATTTTTAAAGAGATAGATGAAGCGGCACCCAGGCATGCCATACTTGCCAGCAACACTTCTTCCATTTCCATCACCAAAATTGCCCGTGCCACGCACCGCGATGAAAAAGTAATCGGCATGCACTTTATGAATCCCGTGCCGGTGATGAAGCTGGTGGAAATTATCAACGGGTACTCAACAAGCAAAGAAGTAACCGAAGCAATTGTTGAACTGAGCAAGCAAATAGGCAAAGTGCCTTGCGTGGTGAACGATTATCCCGGTTTTGTGGCCAACCGCATCCTGATGCCGATGATAAACGAAGCGATATACAGCCTGTACGAAGGTGTGGCCGGCGTGGAAGAAATTGACACGGTGATGAAGCTTGGCATGGCGCATCCCATGGGCCCGCTGCAGCTGGCCGATTTTATCGGGCTGGATGTTTGTCTTTCCATTCTGAATGTACTGCACGAAGGCTTCGGCAATCCCAAGTATGCGCCCTGTCCTTTGCTGGTAAACATGGTTACCGCCGGCAAGCTCGGTTGCAAAAGCGGCGAAGGATTTTATATTTATACGGCAGGGAGCAAGGAGCTGGTGCCTGCCCGGATTCGCTAAGCGAAGGCGGGGTGAGCGGGAGGTTTAAATAGATTTGGATTTTACGTCGGTATTGGGATGAGGCGTAAGCAATGCGGACCTGCCTTCCAGCATCCGAAGCAGAAGGAAGTTCAAATGATGTATTTCACTCCCGATATGCAAATGAAGATTTCTCTGTATTCGTGTTGTTGGTGGAAAAAACTTTACCAGAGGAATTCTGAAATGCAGACACCAACAGCGGCGTAAAGTTTGCAGACGTCCCTGAAATAGAAATTTCCGGAAATTGAAGTTTCAAAATAATTTATCGTTTAGTAAACACTGGAATCAATCACCCGCTTTTCCGTAACTTTCTTTTTCAAAATCCGGACAAATGCGAAAGCTATCCAGTTTTGCTTTTTTACTTTTTACTTTTCAGTTCCTAAGCGCCCAGGAGTTTGGCGGCAACCCGCCCTCAATAAAATGGAAACAGATTGATACGGATACGGCAAGAATCATTTTTCCGGAAGGGCTTGACAGCGCTGCGCAGCGTGTGGCGGCCGTGGTTCATTTTCTTGCTTCAAAAAATAATTCATTGGGCAGCAGCCTGCGGAAAATAAATATTGTGCTGCAAAACCAGACCACCATTGCCAACGGTTATGTGGGGCTGGGGCCTTTTCGCAGCGAGATGATGATGACACCTTCGCCAAACAATTTTGACCTGGGCAGTATTGACTGGGCCACTTCACTGGCAGTGCATGAGTACCGGCATGTGCAGCAGTTCAACAGTTTCAGGCGGGGACTCAGCCATGTGATGTATTACCTGTTTGGAGAAGAAGGACTGGCGCTTGCCATCAATGCATCTGTTCCCGACTGGTTTTATGAAGGAGATGCTGTGTATAATGAAACGGTGCATACACAGCAGGGCAGGGGACGGATACCGTTTTTCACCAACCAGTACCAGGCACTGTGGCTGGCTAAAAAGAATTACAGCTGGATGAAGCTGCGCAACGGCAGCCTGAAAGACTATGTGCCCAATCATTACCCGCTGGGTTATTTGCTGGTAAATTATGGTTATGAAAAATACGGCAGTGATTTCTGGAAGAAAGTGACACAGGATGCGGCGGCATTCAAAGGATTGTTTTACCCGTTTCAGAAAGCGATAAAGAAACATGCAGGTGTGGATTATAAAACCTTCAGAAGAGATGCTTTTGCTTTTTACAAAGACCTCCACCAAACCTCCCCCGGTGGGGGAGGCTTAAATGAGGCTTCACTAATTCAATTAAGTTATCCAACGAATCAGGTCAAAAAAGATACATCGGAGTTACAATTGTTGAATCCTCCTTCGCCTGCTGAAGACAAAGCCCAATCAAGGCTCCGGAAGATGAACGGAGCGTCGCAAGAAAAGCTTAACCAGGGAACTGAAGCCGGCGAACAAAAAATTACTAAACCAACCCTGAGCCATGTCACCAATTATTTTTTCCCGTACCGGGCTGGTGATGATTCAATGATTTATTTGAAGAGCAGTTACCGGCGGCGATCGGCTTTTGTGGTGAAAGATTATTTGGGCGAGCATGTGCTGCGGGTAAAAGATATTTCGCCGGATGAGCAGTTTGGCTACCGCAGCGGGAAGATTGTGTATGCGGCTTACAAACCGGATGCCCGCTGGGGCTGGCGTGATTACAGCGAAATAAAATTGCTGGATGTAAAAAGTGGTGAACAGCGCAGGGTGACGCGGCGTACCAAATATTTTTCACCGGATATTTCGCCGGACGGGAAAACGATAGCGGCGGTGCATGTGGATGCATCGGGAGTGAGTGAGCTTCATTTTATTGATGCGAAAGACGGAACGGCTTTTCAGCGGGTGAAGAATGCGGATGTTCATTTGTTTACCAATCCGAAATTTATCAGCGGGCATTCGGTGATAACTGCCCTGCGGCTGAGAGACGGACGCATGGCGCTGGCATGGGTTGACCAGGCTACCGGCTTACTGGTGCGGCTTACACCGCCAACTTACCGGGTGATTGGTTACCCGTTTGCAAGTGGTGATAAAATTTATTTCACGGCTGCTTATGGCGGCAATGATGAATTGTTTTTGTATGATATACCGGCACGCAAAATTTACCGGCTAACGGAGGGGCTGACCGGCCGCTATTTTGTGAGCATGGAAAATGATGTGGCTGTCTATTCGGTTTTTACTGCCGGGGGTTATCAGCTTGCCAAACTTGATATGAAGCATGTGAAGATGCAGGAGGTGGATTCCGCATCGTGGGTTGCTAAGGCAGGGGGTTGGGCTGTGGCTGGTGAAAAAGATTTTGAACAACTGCAACTGGCTAACCTGCCCCCGGGAAATTATGCAGTGCATAAATACAGGAAAGGAACAAGGCTGCTGAACTTTCACAGCTGGCGGCCCTACTACGAAGACCCCATTTTTACTTATTCACTTTACGGAGAAAATGTGCTGAATACTTTGCAGACGGAATTGTATTACCTGTACAACCGGGATGAACGAACCAATGCGGTTGGACTGAGTACAGTTTACGGGGCGTGGTTTCCTTATGTTTCTGCCGGCATGGAATATACTATCAGCCGGACAGACACATTGAATAACCTGACGCGGCAGTGGAACCAGCTTGACAGCCGGGTTGGGTTAAATTTTCCATTTAATTTTTCCGGTGGCCGTTTTTTCCGCTTTCTGAACTTTGGCAGCAGCTATGTGCTGCGTATGGAAAATAACACGGGGCCGAACAAAAATCTTTTTGTTGAAAATACTTTCAGTTACCTGTCGCATTTCGTCAGCTACCGCCAGCAGGTGCAGATGGCGCGGCAGCATATTTTTCCAAAATTTGGATTCAGTGCTTCGCTGCAGCAGCGGCATGCCATTTCAACATACGACAGCTACCAGTTTTATGGCTCATCCAATCTTTACCTGCCGGGACTTTTTTCTACCCACAGCTTTTTTTTGAATTATGCCTTTCAGCAGCGGGATACATTCCGGCTGCTTTTCAGCAACCGGTTTCCGTATTCAAGAGGGTATAATGAACTATATTTTTCAAGAATGTGGAAGCTGGCGGGCAATTATCATTTCCCGCTGTGGATTCCCGACCGGGGCTTTGCCAATATTCTTTACATTGAAAGGCTGCGGGCCAATGTGTTTTATGATTTTACCAGGGTGTATTCACGAAACAAAAAAGTGACAAGAGACCAGCGCAGTGTGGGAGCGGAGCTGTATGCAGATACGAAATGGTGGAACCAGTACCCGCTGACATTCGGCGTCCGCTTCAGCCGGCGGCTGGATGCTGATTTGCTGACGGGGAATAAGGGGACTTACTTTGAGTTTGTGTTGCCGGTGAGTATTATACCCCGATAAATGTTTCCAAGTCTCAGTACTGAGTACTAAGTACTAAGATTTGTGAGACTTTCCTCAATTGCCTTAATTTTTGCTTCGGCGTCGGCTTTTTTCTTTCTTTCCAGTTCGAGTACCTGTGGTTTTGCGTTTTGCACAAAGCGTTCATTGTTCAGTTTTTTCATTACGGCAGCAAGAAAGCCTTTTTGGTATTCGAGGTCTTTGAATAGTTGTTCTTTTTGTGCGGAACTATCGAGTTCCTGGTTTGATTTAATATGAAATTTGGCTTCACCTAAAACAATACTATATGAACCGGGTTCAGCTTTTAAATTATATGTCGTCGTTTCTGCATTCACCTGTTTAGCCAGAATAGATTCGAATTGTTTATACGCATCCGGATTTTTTGTCTCGATTTGGAGATATAGTGAGTCTTTTAACTTTAAGTTGTTTTTATTCCTTGCGTCTCTTATTGAAGTAATAACTTCTTTCAACAACTCTCCCTGCTTTAAAACTTCCGGCTTCCGGCTTCCGGCTTCTGATTTCTGCTTTATGGTCAAATCATCTCCGTCTTTTCTTTCTTTCAGTAAATGATAAACCTCTTCGGTAATAAACGGCATGAAAGGATGCAGCAACTGCATCAGTTCTTCGAAAAAGTAAACTGTTTTTTCATAAACGTCATTTTCAATTTTTTCATGGAGGGACGGCTTCACCCATTCGAGGTACCAGCTGCAGAAATCATCCCAGATGAGGGAGTAAATTGTTTTTAACGCTTCACTCAGGCGAAACTCATTAAATAATTTCTCAACTTCTGTTTTGGCTTCATTCAACCGGCTTTCAAACCATTCCACAGCAAAATTGCTTTCGGTCTTTCCTTCTTTCTGACTTGCGGACTTTTTCGCTTCCCACAGCCTCACCAGCTTCAACGCATTCCAGATTTTATTGTTAAAATTTCTTCCCTGTTCAAGGGAAGCTTCATCAAACAACAAATCATTTCCTGCCGGTGATGAAATCATGATGCCGAAGCGGACGGCGTCGGCGCCGTAGCGGTCAACCAGGTCGAGCAGGTCGGGTGAGTTGCCCAGCTGCTTGCTCATTTTTCGGCCCAGCTTATCCCGCACCATGCCGGTGAAGTAAACATGCTCAAAGGGTTTTTTGTTCATGAACTCCATGCCCGCCATAATCATTCTTGCCACCCAGAAGAAAATAATATCCTGGCCGGTAACGAGCACCGAAGTGGGGTAGTAGTAGTTAATATCAGGATTGCCGGGTTTTGTAATTCCATGAAACACTTCAATTGGCCAGAGCCAGGAAGAGAACCAGGTGTCGAGCACATCTTCGTCCTGGCGCAGCTGAACATTGCCCCGGTTACTATCGGGGGAGAATTGGGCATTGAAAATTTTCAACGCCTCATCTTTTGTTTCAGCCACCACCATTTTCCCATCCTCGCTGTACCATGCAGGTATTCTCTGCCCCCACCACAGCTGGCGGCTGATGCACCAGTCTTTTACATTTTCGAGCCAGTACCTGTAAGTGGCAAGAAAACGTTCTTCCGGATGAATTTTTACTTCGCCGCTGAGCACTGCAATCAATGCTTTTTCAGCCAGCGGTTTCATTTTTACAAACCACTGCGTGGAGATGCGTGGCTCCACTACGGCATGTGTTCGCTGCGAAAAGCCGAGACGTGAGGTATAATCTTCTTCTTTCACCAGCAGCCCATCGGCTCTCAATTTTTCAATAGCTTTTTCTCTTGCCTCAAACCTGTCCAGGCCAACAAATACCTGCGCTGCATCACTCATTGTGCCGTCGTCATTCAGCGTGTCCACTGTTTCCAGGTTATGCTTCAGGCCGAGGTTGTAGTCGTTGATGTCGTGGGCGGGTGTAATTTTAAGTGCGCCGGTGCCGAATTCCCTGTCTACATATTCATCAAAAATCACAGGTACCTCACGGTTTACCAGCGGTACAATCACTTTTTTTCCTTTCAGGTGTTTGTATCGTTCATCATCCGGGTGCACACACACGGCCGTATCGCCCATGATGGTTTCGGGCCGTTGGGTAGCGATGGTAATGAAGTCTGATGTCTGAAGTCTGATGGCTGAAGTCTGATGGCTGAAGTCTGATGGCTGACTTCCGACCACCGGCTTCGCATCTGCAACCAGGTACTTTACATAGTAAAGCTTACCCTCCACTTCCCTGTATTCCACTTCTTCATCGCTCAGGGCTGTTTTTGCTGCAGGGTCCCAGTTTATCATTCTGGCGCCGCGGTAATTGAGTCCTTTGTTATACAAATCAACAAACACTTTAATCACCGCTTTGTAGTAATGCTCATCCATGGTGAAATTGACCCTACTCCAATCCACACTGCAGCCGAGACGCTCAATCTGATTGTAAATAATGCCGCCATATTTTTCTTTCCATTCAAATGCATGTTTCAGAAATTCTTCCCTGCCAATCCTGTTTTTATCAATACCTTTTTCTTTCAGCATCTGCACCACCTTGGCTTCTGTGGCAATGGAAGCATGGTCGCTGCCGGGCACCCAACAGGCATTGTAGCCGCTCATACGGGCCCGGCGAACGAGGATATCCTGCACGGTTTCGTTCAATGTGTGGCCCATGTGCAATACGCCGGTCACATTCGGCGGAGGTATAACAACGGTAAATGGTTTGCGGTCGTCCGGAACTGAATTAAAATACCCCCTGGCTTTCCAGTGCGATGTCCATTTTGCTTCAACCTGTTCAGGCTCAAAATTTTTACTCAAATTCATAAGCGCCGCAAATTTACCGGGTTTAAGGCAAAGAAGTCACCTGCCTGGAACAAAGGAAGCAAAGGATATGTTTTGGGGGGATTTAAGTTGAGAGTTTATCGCTCCATTTTCTGGCGGATCTCATTGCAGATATAAGTCTTGCCCTGGCAAACCTCATCTACGGCCTGCATAATTTCTTCAACTGGGGTGGATTTTGTGATATACCCTTTGGCTCCCAGGGCAAGCATGCGTTTTGCATAAACCGGTTCATTTTTTACCGACAGGCAGATGATCTTCATTTCCGGGTTAATTTTTAAAATGGATTCTGTCACTTCAAAGCCATTCATTGGCTTCATATTGATATCTACTATCATTACATCAGCCTTCAGACCCGGGGCTTCTTCCAGGGCTTTTTTTCCATCGCCATATTCCGCCACTACACGGTATAGCGGATTGTTTTCAATAAGCTGGCGTAATGCTTTTCGTACCTGCTGGTGGTCGTCAACCAGTACAAAGTGGAAATGAGAATTGAGCATGCAGAATATTTAGAATAGTTATTACTAAAAGGTTCGGATATCCTGTTTGTAAAAAGGGCAACTCTACCTATCTTCACTGCAATAAACTCAGAATGTTTTATTTTTAATGGCTATGACTGGATTTTAAAAACCGGGGTAGCAGATTTTACGATAGTAAAAATACTGAAAATCTAAAGTAGTATTACTCGGTTAAACTACCAAGAATTTTTACGGCTTTTTAATGACATCAGGTCAAAAGAATAAATCTTTCCATATTATTTACCTTCCACGTTGCTGCTTTCTGAACAGCACGGCAGTATAAAATTTCCATGTTTCCTGTTATAAAAATGGACAGATACCTGGTTTAACTCTATTTTCGCCTGCAGTTAAAGGAATACTTTCAATAAAGTAAAACCAGCGGCAATGATGAGGCAGATATTTTCATGGTACAGTCCCTCGTTGAATAAAGAGATGCCTGTTGCCATGTACGGGCATTATGGTTTTGCCCTGTTGCTGATACCCACTGCAGCGGCTGATTATCTTGAATACGAACGCTTCCAGCTAATGGACTGCCTGGCCCCTTTTATTGACGAAGGAAAGCTGAAGGTTTTTTCTATTGACAGCATCAATAACGAAAGCTGGCTGAACAACAGCATGGAACCATATCATAAGGCTATTCGTCACCAGCAATGGAATGATTATGTTTTTAATGAAGTGGTGCCTTTTATTAGAAACAATACCAGCCAGGAGACACTTATTTTTACCTGCGGCGCCTCTTTTGGGGCACTTCACAGTATGAATCTGTTTTTAAAAAGACCCGATATTTTAAACGGAGTGATAGCCATGAGTGGTGTGTATGACCTGACAGAATACAGCAAAGGTTTTTATAGTGACGATGTGTATTTCAACAGCCCAATGCACTATATGCCCAACCTGGCTGACCATGGCATACTGGAACAGATAAGAAAGAGTCAACATATTCATATACTTTCCGGCAGCGGGGCGTATGAAGACCCGGGCAGCAGCGGGCGGTTTGCCAAAATACTTTATGACAAGGGCATCAATTACGAGCTGGATATGTGGGGGCCCGAATGGACACATGACTGGCCCACCTGGCGGGCTATGCTGCCGCATTATTTAAGAACCCGTTTTTGATTTTGTATGGCGCTTCCAGGTTTAGGAAAATAATCAGTAATCAGTAATTAATAATTTTATATTGCCGCAAAACTCATCACGGGGAATCATCCTGGCTCCTAATCTCTCAAGATGTTCGGTATAAACCTGGCAGTCGACCAACTCTACTCCTTCTGTTTTTAACTGCTCTACATATTTAATAAAAGCGTACTTACTGGCATTGCTTTCTTTGCTGAACATGCTTTCACCAAAAAAAACTTTTCCTAGCCTTACACCGTAAAGTCCGCCTGCAAGTTTTCCGTTTTTCCAAACTTCGGCACTGTGGGCATATCCTTGTTTGTGTAAAACGGTATAAGCTTTTTTAACCTCATTGGTAATCCAGGTGCCTGCCTGGCCTTTTCGGGTGATGGTTTTGCAGTTATCAATTACTTTTTCAAATGCTGTATTAGCGGTGAAATCAAAAGCATCCTGCTTCAGCAGTTGTTTCATGCTTTTGCTCACTTTCAGTTCTTCGGGAAATAAAACAAATCTCGGGTGGGGGCTCCACCACAAAATATGTTCACCTTCATACCAGGGAAAAATCCCGTTTTTATACGCCAGCAATAAGCGCTCAACAGACAGATCGCCGCCGATGGCCAGCAGGCCATCCGGCCCGGCAAGATGAACTGGAGGAAAACTGAGTTCCTTTTCTAAAACGAATAATGGCACGGAAGTAAATTACAAATATGAAATCCCAAATTCCAAAAAACAGGCAAATAAAAAATTAAAAGGAGAATCACTGCTGCCGTATTTGATATTTAAATGGAGCTTATGATTTTAGTTCGGGAATTATCACAAAGAATTATTCTGCAATCACCTCCACCGTGGCCCCGATGCCACGTTCGGTTATGGCATCGCACATGGGTTTCAGCTCGTCGTAGCTGCCCTGTTTTACAGCATATTTGCCCTGGAAATGGATGATATAGGAACATTGCTCAGCCTGTTCGTAGCTGTGGCCGCATATTTCTACCAGCGTCTCAATCACCCAGTCAAAAGTATTCACCTCATCATTCCACACAATAAGATTGCAGGGCTCTTCCACATCGGTCAGCAAACCGGTTTCCTCACGGCTGTCGTATTTCGTATAATCTTTAATGGCCATCAGCTGCAAAATTAAGCAGGTAAAGACAAATTCAAAGTTTCTTATAAGGGGGCCGGCTGCAACATACGCTTCCGGCAAAGTTCATTTAAATTTTTATTTGATTCGGCCAGCACCGCCGTTAATTTCTTTTTTACAAATAAACTGAACACCAGTTGCACGATGGGGTTCTTCTTTATAAAATATTCAGTTTTAATATGTGTTTTGTTTTCATGGATACGGTCAAGGATATAATTACAATGCATCGTTTTTTTATCATTGGTTTCAGAAAGGGTTATTTTTTCCGGCGAGCGGGAAATGCCGCTTGTTATCAGCACATTTGTTTCTTTTTGCAATACGCAGCGGTGTTGGGCGCCCAACCGGTTTATTTTATGGCTTTCCTGGTCTACAGCTAAAACGCCTGCTACGAATTTTGGCCGCAGGCTGGTATCGGTAATTGTATTGAATACCGTGTTAATATCCGCATCAATATCCGCATCGGATTCAATCACCTTCACAATTTTACTTTTTATAAGTACATCAGGCGGTGGTTCAGCTTTCACTTTTTCTTTCAGCGCACTGAGCATGGTGTAATGAAAGGGGATGACGTCTTCATCGGATTTCTTTTCCCCCTGCTGCCAGTTTATTAAATCACCATTCACTTTGACCGGGGAAAATAAACTATCAGTAGCCAGCCAGTATTCATGCTCAGGAATATCGTTTTTCAGAAGCTGGTGGGCCAATATTACATCTTTACCCAGCAGTTTATAAAAATCTTTTACCTGATAGCCGGTAAATTCGCCTGCATGGCTGATAAATTTCAAGGTAAGATTTACTGCTGTGCAACAGGCGCCGCAGTTGCAGATGCGCCGGGTTTCATAATTCTTCAGGTGCCGGTGAAATGCAATAAACATGGCTTCCACCTGGTCACGGAGTTCTTTCAGCGGAGGGGCTTCACCGAATTTATAAAATAAAATTGCGTCGCCTTCAATTTCAGAAACCTGCAGGCCAAGCCGGTTGGCGTTAATAATGGTGTCAAGCAGCTCTTCAATAATATGCTTGCTGTGTTCAATGGCAGTCTGGTTTACAAATTTGGTAAACCCGCTTATATCCGGTATAAACAGCAGCCCCTTGGTGTCCATAGCAATTAGAATGTTGTATAAAATTAATGCAGAAATAATTTTACCGGAAATGGATGCGAAAAAACTCCCGGTCCAAATGTAAAAAATATTTGCCCGGCAAGATGTCAACCTTATCTTTGCACTCCTAAAAAAAGGGAGCTTAGCTCAGCTGGTTCAGAGCATCTGCCTTACAAGCAGAGGGTCGGCGGTTCGATCCCGTCAGCTCCCACAAGAATCCCTGCGAAAGGCGGGGATTTTCAGTTAATTCGGTTGAACCGCCGGGAGCCTGTAGAGTTGACCATCCAACACAAAAAGTTCATCAATTTCATAAGTCCAGTGCGGATAAAGCGGAGATTTTTGCAGAATTTTTACCACCTCTCTTTTGTTTTCAGCATTCAGCGTTACCCATGCCCGCTGCGATTCCATGCTTACCACGTAGTGATCAATTATGTTTCTGTTGATGAGCATGTTGATATAAGTGCGGTGAGCAGGTATTAAAGCCGCAAACTCGTCATTCCATTCGAAGCTGATAGTAACGTGGTAAACTTTCATTTCTTTAATTGCCGGATAAAAGTAGGGAACTTACCGATGCAAATTCCGATTGTGGATTTCTATTTTCCCCTGTTGATATTTCTGCATACAGTGTTCATTCTTTCTTCCAGCTGGTTAATGTTCAGGTTTATCAGGTCGGCCTGGCGGCTTTCGTGGTAAAGCCTGTCTATTTCTGAATAGGTTTTATCCACCTGCTCCTGGTCAAGATTCGGTATCGTATTTTTCAATGAAGAAATCAGTTCTTTCAATTGCCTGTAATTTTCATGGTAAACGGTTTCAAATTCCTTCTGAAGTTTTTTAATCTGTGATGTCAGAATTTTTACCGAAACAGGCGCATCAGGCGGATAAAACCGCATGTCTGTATTTCCCTGCATTGTGTCAAGCCATAGCTGCAACTTTTGAGGGTCATAATATTTTTGAATCAGCATTTCCACCTTCATGTCTTTCAGGTTTTGTTTGGCCGGGCTTGCATTCATGCTGTTGATGCATTCTACCAGGAAAACCCGAAGATCTTCTTTTGCTTCATCTGTTTTTTCCAACAACTTCTGTACCTGGGCGGCAAACTGCTCATTTATAGCATTCAACTTTTCATACTGGATAAAGAATTGCTGAATCCTGGCAATAAATTCATTCAGATCCGCAGTAGTGATGGTTTTTTCTGTAACCACCAGGTTGCCTACCAATGCCAGTACGGTACTGAACAATCCTAATGCCGGCAGGTATTTTTTTACTGAACTAATTCCGTTTTCTTCCGGGTTACTGAGAAAATTTTCAATCACCTCCTTAAACTTTTTGCTGTCGGTTTTTTTTGCCTTGGCCAGCAGCGGTCTCAGGGCAGCCATTATTTCGTTTTTCAGGCTAAAACCAAGTTCGTTGTTGGCCGGGTTGTTGAGTGATGTGATCTTGTTACGGTAATTATCTTTTTTCAGCAGGCCGTTAAGTGAATTGATGCTGTTATTGGCGCTTTCAATATAATAGGCAACTGATAGAAGATTTTGCCTGTAATCTTTCCCTGGTGCAGCCGGTTGTGCAAGTACGGCCGGGCTGCTGAGCAGGATGGCGGTGGAAAAAGCAATATAAAGGCGACTTGCAGACATAACCGGCCATTTCCTTTTTGATGCAGGAAATTTTTCGATTACATACCCAGGAAATATAGAAGTAAAAAGAGTAGAGTTGTGCCAAGAGAATGTTAAGCTGATGCATGCAGCAGAACAAATAACGTTTTTGCCCGGCCTAAATTGCTTACGAAAAAATCCGTATGAAAAAAAAGATAACCAGGAAAGACTTGTCTGAAATCAGCAAATTTCAGTGGGACGTATTGGGCTCGAACCAATGACCTCTGCTCTGTCAAAGCAGCGCTCTGAACCAGCTGAGCTAACGTCCCTGTTTAATTTCATTAAATTTCAACTCACCTCAGTGGGACGTATTGGGCTCGAACCAATGACCTCTGCCGTGTGAAGACAGCGCTCTGAACCAGCTGAGCTAACGTCCCGGGCCTGTAAAGTTAAAAAGCTCTGTCTAAATCTTCCACTCTACAATTTCATTTACCCATTCTTTCCGGTAAGGGGTTGTAACCCGGATGTAATTATCTGTGTAACCTTCCATCATTCCATTGTTCACATGACCTTCAAACAAAACTTTTCTTGCTTGCCCGCGGTGCTGTTCGGTGAAGTATTGCATTTTCATGTAAGAAAGATTGCGCAGCGCTTTATTTCTTTCATGACGCACCTGCATAGGCACCACAGGTTTAATGTTTAATGCAGGTGTATTATCCCTTTCGCTGTAAGTAAATACGTGCAGGTAAGAAATATCCAGCGAATGCAGGAAGTTGAATGTTTCCTTGAAATCTTCCTCCGATTCAGACGGGAAACCCACAATCACATCCACACCGATGCAGCAGTGCGGCATCAGGGTTTTGATAAGATGCACACGATCCGCATACAACTCTCTTTTATAACGCCTGCGCATCAATCCGAGAATGCGGTTGCTGCCGCTTTGCAACGGTATATGAAAATGCGGCATAAACCTGTCGCTGTTGGCAACAAACTCAATTATTTCATTGGTAAGCAGGTTGGGCTCAATGGAGGATATGCGGAATCGCTCAATGCCTTCCACATTTTCAAGTTCTTTTACCAGTGAAAAAAAATTTTCCTTATTCGGATGATTTTCATTCACAATGTCATCGGGGGCCGGGGGGTGGAAATCACCGAGATTGACACCGGTAAGCACTATTTCTTTTACCCCATGTGCAACCAGGTGTTCCGCATTCTTTACCACGTTTGCAATGGTATCGCTCCTGCTCTTTCCTCTTGCCTGCGGAATGGTGCAGAATGAGCAGTTATAATCGCAACCGTCCTGTACTTTCAGAAAAGTTCTTGTGCGGTCATTGATTGAGTAAGATGAATGGAAACCATTTACTTCTTCAATATCGCAACTGCAGATTTTTGCCGAATCCCCTTTTGCAAGTTCACGGATATGCTGTGCAAGATTAAATTTTTCCCCGGCGCCAAGCACCAGGTTCACACCGGGAATCTCAGCAATCTCTTTTGGTTTCAGTTGTGCATAGCATCCGGTGACCACCACCAGGCTTTCCGGCGCCTTGCGTTGAATGCGGCGCACAACCTGGCGGCATTCCTTATCGGCATTATCGGTAACAGAGCAGGTGTTGATGACATATACATCAGCCTTGTCGTCAAACTCTTTTTTTTCAAAGCCTTCACTTTCAAGCATCCTGGAAAGCGTAGAGGTTTCAGAAAAATTGAGCTTGCAACCCAGCGTATGAAATGCCACGGTTCTTGCTTCGGCCATAGAGCCCGCAAAGATAACCAGGTTTGGCGTTTGATGTCTACGCCATAAGTCTTATCATTTATCGGTTGGGAAATCCGGTTCCGCTTACACCGAAAACTATTGCATAAAATGAATGTAAGATTTTTTTAAACTTGCAATTGCATTCAGGCAAATGAAATCACGCAATGTCATAATCTCACTGCTGCTCATCCTGGTATTATTGGCATTTGCCATGATGAAAATGCGCTGGTGGGAGCCGAAAAAAAAATTAACCTTCAACCGCAATCCGCAGCGTATCGAGTACACCCGCCATGCTCTGTGCCGCATGGATTGCCGCTTCATCAGCGCCAACGAAGTGACAGAAATCATTCAAAAAGGGGAAGTGAATTTTGCCAAAAGCGATTTGAAAGACAAGCCTTGTCCCACGTTTGCCGTACAGGGATATACAAAAAGCAGGGAGCACCTGCGTGTCATTGTAGCACAGTGTGGCAAAGTGGCTAAAATAGTTACCTGCTACAATCTCGATGTGGAATTTGAATGCGATTGTCCCGGCGATAAAAAAACCGCTCCGCAAAAAATATCAAATCATAATTTTTACGGGTTTTTCCTTTCTGAATCAGGTTATCTGGCATACAGGTGAAATAGGTTTGTTTGAAACAAACTTTTATGCGATTTGACCTTGTAGCTTACCTGATGAACCCCCGCAACTGGTGGGTTCCCCTGCTGATTATTTTTCTTATAAGTTTTGCCGGTGTTTTTATGATTGGCCGGCAAACCTACAACGATGCACCGCCGGTGGCCGCTTTTGTTAATGAAAAATCTGAAACTGTTTTTTCAAAAGAGCAGGTGCAGGCGGGCAAAGACGTTTTTCACCGCTATGCTTTTATGGAATACGGCAGCATGTTTGGCGACGGTGCCTACCGCAGTACCGATTTTACCGCCGAAGCACTGAACCTGCTGAGCCGGTACATGAAAGAATTTTATGTACAACAGCAAAATGAACGGGAAGATGCGGCCGAAGCAAGAGTGAAAAAAGAAATCAAGCAAAACAGGTATGATGAGAGCCATGATGCGGTTGTGGTTTCGCCTGCGCAGCAGTATGCGGCAGAAAAAATTACCGGCTTTTATAAAAGTAAAAAGGAAGAACCTGTCGGCAAAAATCCATTGCAGCCTTTTCAGTTGCTGAAAACGGATGAAGAAGTAAAGGCCCTTTCGGCTTTTTTTTACTGGGGTGCATGGGTGTGCGGTGCAGAACGTCCGGGAAAAAATTACAGCTATACACACAACTGGCCTTACGATCCCCAGGCAGGAAATTTGCCATCAGCAGCCGTTATTTTCTGGAGCATCATCGGGTCGCTTGGATTGATTATCGGGTTGGGCTTTGTGCTTTACTATCACGGCCGCATGGAAAAGCTGGATGATGAAGCTTACATCAGCAATGCGCAGGGATTCATGAATAGGCTGAATGTAAGCCGCTACAACCCCACGGCATCGCAACGGGCCACGTACAAATATTTTTATGTTGCCATTGCCGTGTTTCTTATCCAGGTGCTGGCGGGTGTGCTCACCATTCACGATTTTGTGCGGTTCATCAACTTATTTGGCTGGAATATTTCTGTTGACTTGCCGGTTACGGTAACAAGAAGCTGGCATGTGCAGCTTTCATTGCTTTGGATTTCTGCCTGCTGGATCGGCGCTTCTTTGTTCGTTGCGCCCCTCATTTCACCCCATGAACCAAAACGACAGGTGAAATGGGTGAACGGATTGTTCTGGATGATTTTTC
>Ga0137829_10175115_pt1 | contig 39261 bp, 30 predicted proteins | sample OV2TP2_FD_97737 | JGI IMG/M metagenome (GOLD analysis project Ga0137829, IMG submission 97737) | reverse complement strand
CCGTATCTCTCACATAAAACTGCGGGCTTGAATTGTGACCACCGGGACCCAGTGTGCTGGTGCCGGCAATGCTGCCGAGATAAGTAGCCCCAACACCAACTGCTACTGATAAATTGGTGATATTGTCAACACGGCAACAACGCTGAAACGAAACCCAATAGCCCGCTGAATTATTTGGGAGTTGTACAGTTAAAAAATAAAATCCCACCTGGTAGCATACTATCGGGGGGTTGATAATGCAGGGAATATTGCCGCTTTTCTGAATCACATCAATATGATCGAGAGCAACAGCAAACGGTGAACCGGCAACTTCTGCATTGGAAAACTTATCGAAAATGCCGATGTAAATAGTGGGATCAAGCTGGGCGCCGGTTGACTGGCAGTCTCTGAAAAGGCGTAATGTGATTTTATAAATACTTGTATTGGCTGTTGAGCCCGGACCCAGATACTCATGAAAAATTTCACCGCCTGCAATATGCCTTGCAAACAAAGTTGTTGCCGGCAGAAGAAGGAGTATGAAGAATAGTTTTTTCATGCAGAGTGACGGGCCGGATGTACTTTTCTTTACTACAAAAACTTTTCCGGAATCCGGTTCTGAAATTACTATTTTTTTGCGGTATTGATTGCGATTCCTGATGTTGATAATTCGCTAAAAGACGATGTTACAGAAACGACTGCTGCACAGGGAAAGTTGTTTGTGCAAAAAGAAAAATATTTGGCAGAAAAAATCTAACAGGCAACTGAATTATCAGCGAATCAAAACAACCGTTCCGCGTTTGAAATGGACTTTACCCAGTATATCAGTGGCTCTTACCATCCAGATGTAAGACCCTGAATTCTGCTTGGTACCGCCGATTTTCCCATCCCAACCCCGGCCATCGTTCAGGTTATTACTGTACACAAGCTGGCCCCAGCGGTTGTAAACACGGAAGTAATCTATCGTTTGCATACCAACATAAATCGGCCGGAACACATCGTTACGTCCGTCACCATTGGGTGTAAAACCAGTGGGTACAAAAATTTCGGGCCCGGTTTTAAATATAGTGACTGTGATGCTTGCAGTATCCACACAGCCAGCCTGGTCACGAATAGTTACTGTGTAAGTAATCACGTCCGGGTTGCCGTCGAGCATGGCGACCGGCCCTGCAATGTTTGGATTATTCAATCCAATTGCCGGAGACCATATATAACTTACCCCGCCAGTGGCTCTCAGCTGCAGCGGTAGCCCTGCAATGATGGTGGTATCATTGCCGGCAAATGCATTTACTTTCGGCAAAACTGTAACCACCACCGTATCCATTGATGGTTTGGGGCAGCCGGAAGTATTATCAGTAACTGTCAGAATATAAGAAGTTGTTGCCGGTGGATTGGCTACGGGGTTAAGCACATTCACATTGCTCAGCGATGATGCCGGCAACCAGGTGAATGATGTGCCGCCCATTTGTGCATTCAGTTGTGCAGGTGTATTGAAGCAAATCATTGTATCAGCCCCTGCATTTACAAACGGGCGGGGAACCACGGTTACTGTTATTGTTTCAGTGGCAGAACAACCACCTATTCTTGACACAACCTGGTAAGTAGTGGTGGCGGCGGGTGTAGCCACCGGGTTCAGAATATTCGGATTGTTCAAAGATCCGGCCGGGCTCCAAACGTATTGCAAACCGTCGGTGTTTGCATTCAGTTGCACCTGGTCACTGGTGCAGATGGAGGTGTCGTTGCTTACATTCAGCGTAACAAAATCCACCACACGAATACGCACCGAATCCTGGTTGCGGCAGCCGTTATCATTCAACTCCACCCGGTACCAGGTATTTGTTTTGGGGTAAACAAGCGGCGCCGCCGATGTGGCATTAATGATATTGTAGTTAGGTGTCCATAAAAATGCACCATTACCACTGGCCTGCAATTGAAGTGTATCTATGCTGCAGATAAGCGTGTCGCGGAAAGCAAGAGTGATGGGCGGTTTATCAATCACATTCACCGATTGATAAATAGTATCGCGGCAGCCTTTATTGCTTCCCACAATAAACTCGGCAGTGTAGCTGCCGGTATTTGTGTAGGTGTAAATCGGATTCTGCAAATTGGAAGTATCGTTGGTAAGAGCAGGCACGCCAAAATCCCATCGCCAGAAATTAATATAGCCATGAACAGTTGTGGTCAGGTCGGTAAACTGAACCGGTGCATTCACACAGGAGCCCTGGAATGTGAACGCAGGAAAAAATCCCGGGAATACTCTTACCGGTGCCGTGGTGGAATCAGAACAAGGTTGATTACGGTTGGCCACCACTTTTACATAATAAACACCTGTGTCGGGATACGTGTAAGACGGCGATGGCAGGTTGGATGTATCGGCCAGCGTGGACAGATCGCCAAAATCCCAGAAATAAGAATTAATCAACGGGCTGGGCGTAAGGTTGCTGAACGATACGGTAAAGTCGTTGCAATTAATATAGCCATTGGGTTCAAGGGTGACGGTAGCAAGCTGACAATCGGAAACGCGGATGTGAAGATCTTTTCTTTGTGTAGCTATCAGGGTGCCATTGCGATATTCATTAACACAAACAGTAACTACATACAGACCCGCAGTAGGTGCTGTGCCGCTTATTAAGCCTGTAGCCGTGTTAATGTTTACCAGGTTACCCATAGGATTTGCACCGCTGTAGGGTGCTATGTAGCTCAAGGGACTATATGGCGGTGCAAATGGCGGGTTGGGAGCGTTGGGATTACCGGGGCTGGTATAGGCATCACAAAAATTATAGGTCAGGGAATCTCCATCTGTGTCAGTGGCATTAAAGCTGTATTGAAAAGGGTAACCTGAACATATAATTACCGTATCGCTTCCCACAAATCTTGCACTGTTGTTGGCGGGCGCCGAAGTCACCGGTTCCCATCCCGGAATTTCGGCGGTGTAAGTGGCGCCATAGGAATTTGATGGCGGTACCAGGTTGGTAATGCCTCCGAGCCTGCAGCAGCGTTGAAAAGAAATAGTATATCCAAATTGTGAGCCGGGCAGCGTCACCTGGAAAGTATATAATGCAATGGTAAATGAAACCTGTGGTGGCGCAATGATGCAGGGATTGGGTGTGCCAAGCGTAAGATTGTACTGAGAGGACATGCCTATCGTACTACTCCAGATCAGTGAATTGGTGATTTTTTCATAGATGCCTATATTCTGCGATGGTTCAAGAGCAGGGCCTGTACTTGCAACATCCCTGAAAAGCTTCAGGGTTATTTGATATGTGTAATTATTTCCCGACTGGCTCACCAGTGTATAATACATCTCACCGCCGGAAATATGGTTGGCTTTCGAGGGTAATGCAAAAACAAAAACAATAAAGCAGCCCGAAAAGTATTTCGTCAATTTACTCACGTAGAAAGGGTTTCATGTATCCTGCAAAAATTCGTCCAGAATCCGGTTGGCGTCCCCAGGTTGCTCAAGCATTCCCATATGGCCGGATTTTTTGAGGACGTGAAAGTAGCATTTTTCCGGCAGATGACACTGCTTCAGGCTGTCATTAAGCGGCACAGCATTATCATATTCTCCGGCGATGAATAATATGGGGATTTTACTGTTTTTTAAAACTGCAGTCCGGTCGGGGCGCTGTATCATGGCCTGGTAGTAAGCAATGAGGGCATCGGCAGAAAAATCTTTCAGCGATTCAATGAATTCATTAATAGAATTTTGAATTTCTGATTTGGAATTTGGAGAGAAAAGATTGGGTGTGGTAGTTTGCAGAAATTCAAAAGCGCCATGCCGGTGGATAAACTCAATGCCTTTTCTGCGAATTTCTTTTTTTTCACCACTGTCTGCAAAAGCAGTGGAATGGAACAAGCCGAATGCAGACAAATACTCAGGATATTTTTCAGCAAAGGCAAGTGTGATGTAGCCGCCCATGCTGTGGCCAACCCCCACCAACCTCCCCCTGAAGGGGGAGGCTTTTGGAAACACCGTATCAACAATGGCCTTTATTACATCAGCCATCCCCTCCATGCTCATGTCTTCAATCATTTCTGATTTCCCGGAGCCGGGCAGGTCAGGAATGATGAGATGATATTTGTTCTTTAAGAAATTTTCCTGCAGTCGCCATACATCACCGGTTTCGCCAAAACCATGAATCAGCACAAGCGGTTTGCCGCTGCCGGTGCTGCGGTAAGAGATTTTTTTGTTTTGATATAATATTTCTTTCAGCATGAATATAGCCACTGAAGCACTGAGGCACAGATATTGAATAATTAACGAATGCTTTTTAAGTAACGGTTTTCAGTGTTTCTGCGGCAATCTTTTTACTTAAATAAAAACTCCTTATTAAAATTATTCCCACAACCGGCAGCAGGGCTGTATTGAGTTGTTGGGGTAAAAAAAGCCAGGCTACGATTAAGGCAATTGAATAAAAAAAGATAAACCGGAAATAACTGCACAACCGTTGTTTTTTACTGAACAGGAAAAATGAAACCGGCAGATGAAGGGGAAATGCCCACAGCAGGTTGTAATTATCGCGGCACATGGCATGATCGGTGGCAAACCACATGAACAGCAGCAACACGCCGAGTAAGCCCAGTATAGTAAAAAGTAAAAAGTCAAAAATCAAAAAGGGTAGCTTCCGCTGATTGCCTTTAATTATACTTGCTGCAGTAATAAGCAGGAATAAAATGCCAAAGACAAAAAGGGGAGTGATGAAGCTTTTTGTTTTGTACGCTTCAAACTCGTTCAGCAATATTTTTTTCTCCGCCACCAGCGGGTGGCTGTTCAGCGTGGAGCTGTCAAACGCATACATCAGGTAGTCGGGCAGAAACATCGCCTCCCGGTTGCTGATTTTTTTATCCAGAGGGCTTCCCAAAAGAATATCAATACCCAGCTTGCTCCACTGCTGTCCTCCGCGGTTGAGGTAATCATGTATCAGGTGGCGGAAAGTGGTGTGGGTATGTGGTAAAATATTTTTTGTTTTAAGTTCTTTGCCCGTGGTTTTTTCCAGTATATCACGCAGCCGGGTGGTGCAGTTGTCGTAGTTGAAATCGTAATGGTAATATTTATTTTCTTCTTTTGCGTTTTCATACAGTGCTGCTACAAGCTTTTGTTTTTCTTCGCAGTTGATATCCATCACCTGTTCGGTCACACCGCGTTTGTAATACTGGTACTCCCACAAAAAACCCGGCAGCGAATCCACCGAAACAAAGTACAGCAACCGGCCCTTGATGAACTTCTGGTAAAATTTGGGGTCATAAAAATCAAACGTGCCGTAATTGAAAACAAGATCAGTGTTTGATGAACTGTCAACTACTCTAAAGGCGCTGTGCCCAAAGGTGGAATACAGTTCCTGCCCCGGTGTGCAGGTAAGCAGGCTGATGCGGAGGGGGCAGCGTTCTGATTGTGCTGAGGAAAAGTAAAACGTAAAAAGTAAAAGTGCAAAAACAAAGCGCCTCACAAAGAAAATGTTTTTGTAAATATAACTGATTATTACCGCCAGGCGGTTTTTAAGAAAAGGTGAAGCTGTAAATGATAGAGAATGCCGGAAAAATAGTTTACTGTTTTTCCCCCTCAGGCATCACAACCAGCCCGTTCATGAGGTCTTCAAAATCTTTAAGATAATTTTTCAGCAGGTTTTTACCGGTATAACAAATCAGCTGTATAGTACCGGATTCATTTGAACTGTAGTAGCCCACGTATACCAGTTTAATACCCATGGCTGAGCCGCCCATCTGAAGGAATTTTATTTTTTGTCCGTTCACTATGCGGTTTTCTTCTTTTTCAATAACAATATCGGGAGCGGCATCACGGGCATTTTCCAGGGCAATTTCTTTGAAGTTCTCGATATCTATTTCAATTCTTTCGGTTATCACTATGGCATACCCGTCGCCATTGAAGAGTTTCAGTTCAAATTCCGCATCCTCGTTGTCCATCTCTTTTGATTTTTTCCATTTTTTTGAATCGAACCAGATGGCGAAATTATTTTTTTCTGATTTCAGCAGTGTTTTGGCTGTTTCAGGTTTTGTATAATATTTTATTTCTGCAGATACTGCAGTTGTATCATCATTCTTATATTCCCATTTGCCATTATTATGCAATACAACCCGCTTGCCGTCATCAGTAGTGGCCATTATTTGTGCGTAACTAATAAATCAATTAAGCAGGGAGAATATTAAAAAGTATATTTTCATCGAATAAAATTTCAGGTGTAAAAATAGAGCATGAAGCTTAAAGTTTACCCGGGTTACCGGGCTTTATTTTATAAATAAGGAATATAATGCCGGCGGATAAACAATCAACTATTAGCCATGGAAACGCGGAAGTTGCAGAGAAATTTATAGATAGCTCATCATTGAACAGGATGTATGTGCAACTTACCTTTCCGATTTTTGTAAGGCCTGCTTTCGCCAGAATTTCCGCGAAGGCAAACGGGCAGATGCAGAAGTATAATGAAACCTAAGTCTCCCCTTTAGGGGGACAGGGGGCTTGGCTTTTACCCCCTGCTGTAATTCGGCGCTTCTCTCGTCACTTCCACATCGTGGGGATGACTTTCTTTCATGCCTGCATTGGTGATGCGTATAAAAGTGGAGTTCTTAAGCTCCTCAATATTTTTCGCACCGCAATAGCCCATGCCCGCACGAAGACCACCGGTAAACTGGTACACCACTTCTTTCAGAAAACCTTTGTACGCTACCCGGCCTTCAATGCCTTCGGGTACAAATTTCTTTATATCATCTTCCACATCCTGGAAATAGCGGTCGCTGCTGCCGGTACTCATGGCGCCCAGCGAGCCCATGCCGCGGTACTCTTTGAATTTTCTTCCTTCATAAATAATCGTTTCACCGGGGCTTTCTTCCGTGCCGGCAAACACACTGCCCATCATTACACAATCAGCACCAGCCGCTAATGCTTTCACCATATCGCCGGTGTAGCGTATGCCGCCATCAGCTATAAGCGGAATATTTTTTTGCTTTAAAAAAGACCAGGCCTCCATCACAGCAGTAAGCTGCGGCACACCGGCTCCGGCCACAATACGGGTAGTACAAATAGAACCGGGACCTATACCAACTTTCACTGCATCAGCACCGGCCTCAACCAATGCTTTTGCCCCGGCTGCCGTGCCGGCATTGCCGGCAATCACATTCAGCCCCTTGAAATTTTTCTTTACTTCCTTCAATGCACTAATCACTCCTTTGCTGTGACCGTGGGCACTGTCAAGGCAAACCACATCCGCACCCACCTGCTGCAGTGCAGCCACACGATCCATCAAATCTCTTGTAATACCCACACCGGCGCCGACCAGCAACCGGCCGAATGAATCTTTCACTGCATTGGGATGACTTTTCAGTTTCAGAATATCGCTGTAGGTAAAAAGACCTTTCAGCTTTCCCCGCTTGTCAATAATCGGCAGCTTTTCCACTTTTGTTTTTTTGAAAAGCTGTTCCGCTTTTTTAAGGTCGGTGCCTTCGGGTGCAGTAAAGAGATTTTCTTTGGTCATCACTTCACTCACTTTCCTTTTTGCGTTGTCTTCAAACCGGAGGTCGCGGTTGGTAAGAATGCCCACCAGTTTGCCGGATTTATCCACGATAGGGATGCCGCCGATTTTATTTTCCTTCATCAGCCGCAGCGCATCACCGATGGTGGCATTGGCCTGCAGGGTGATGGGGTCGAGTATCAATCCGCTTTCACTTCTTTTTACTTTCCGCACCTGTGCCGCCTGTTCTTCAATGCCCATGTTTTTGTGCAAAATGCCGAGGCCACCTTCTCTTGCCAGCGCAATGGCCAGCGTGGCTTCCGTCACCGTATCCATGGCTGCGGAGAGCATCGGAATGTTTAGTGTTATTTCCCTTGTGAGGCGGGTGCTGATGTCCACATCACGCGGCAGCACCTGGCTGTAGCCGGGCAGCAGCAGCACATCGTCAAACGTCAGTCCTTCGCCGAAAAATTTTTGGGAAATGGGTGGTTGTGCGGGGTTATTTATTGTTGCCATGTGCAAAGATAGGGGAGAAACCCCCAACCCCTAAAGGGGAGTAAATATTTTCCTGAGTGTTGAAATGAAATTTAGTAATCGGCGTTGTGATTCTATTTGGCTTCTCTTGCGTCGTACGCCGACGATAAATATCGGCATCTCAGACGGAGTCTGATACTCGTCAGAGTCGTCAGACCCGACCGAAGCGTCAGTAACCCTTGTACTTTCTGTACGCTATTCAGCTTTTTTATTTCACGCAAAGCTGCAAAGAAATCAAATCGTCAAGTTTAACTGGTCTGTTCTTTGCACCTTTGCGTCTTTGCGTGAAATCTTATTGATGGCAGAATATTTTTTTTATTGTCATATGCCTGTTTGAAAGCTGCATGATTAGTTTCTGCCTTTGAACGCCCTGTTCAACCAATACCACCTGAATGAAAAAGTTATTTTCCGCTTTTAATTGCTGAATCTGAAATTCTGCTAAGAGCATCCGTGGCGACACCTGCCCGTACCCACCATGCAGCGCTGGTCAGGTTTTTACCAGATGCGCAATGTCATTTTCAGAATTCACACCTTTCCTTATATTGATTCAAATTTTATTTTATGCAAAAATTAATTTTTTACGGTATTGCATCAGTAATTCTGATTTCCTGCGGCGGCAGCGAGGATAATCAGGATGGACAAAAATCAGCACCAGCAGCCGCGCAGCCTAAAACTGAAAAGCCGGCGCAGGGAGAAGTCAACATTACTTTTACAGCAGACGGGCAAACGGTAAATACCGCCGGATGGTTAGTACAACGTTTCCTGTGGAATGAAAACACAGCAGTTCCCTGGCTGAATATTGTGAGTAATATGCATATGGATAAAAGAACCATCAATGTAAACCTGAACGGATCGGTGCCGGGAACTTACAACCTGCAGGAAAGCGGTATGCTGACCAATTCCCACGGCATGTACACTCCCGATTATAATAAAATCATGGACAGCTATTCGTTTACGAGCGGCAGTTTCATCATTACCGAAGTGGATACCATTCGCGGAGTAATCAGCGGTACATTTTCCGGTACGGCAAAAAACAGTGAAGACAAAATTATTGAGATCACCGATGGGCAACTGAAAAATGTAAAGCTCAAAAGCGGTGTTACCAATCTGACAGCTGAATTGGATAAAATAAAACAGTAATCTTCAGTTCATTTTGTAAAGCTTGCCTGGCAAAGTAGAAACTACGCCCTGCAGTTCAAGGTTAAGAATAGCTGCCGCCATGGCGCTGCTGCTGATGCCGCTGCGCAAATTGAGTTCATCAATATGCACCAGTTCTTTTTCTTTCAGGATGTCCACGATCACTCTTTCATCATTTGAAAGTTCAATGAAAATTTCCCTCTGTTTTCTGACTTCTGACTTCCGGCTTTTTTCCTCCCATCCCATCACTTCCACCAGTTCCTGTGCATCGGTAAGCAACATGGCTTTGTTGGATTTTATTAGAAAATTGCAGCCGGCGCTTTTATTGTCGTTTACTTTTCCCGGCACGGCAAACACATCTTTGTTATAACCATTGGCCAGCTCCGCAGTTATCATGCTGCCGCCTTTGATGCCGGTTTCAATAACGATGGTAGCATCAGCCATGCCGGCAACAATCCGGTTGCGTGTAGGAAAATTATGTTTATCGGGTTTTATTTTGCTCCGGAATTCGGTAAGCAGCCCGCCGCCATGTTTCAGCAAGTCTTTTGCCAGGTGCGTATGATCCGGCGGGTAAATCTGGTCGAGGCCGTGAGCCAGCACACCCACTGTAACGAGGTTGTTTTTAATGGCTGCTTTATGTGCCACCGCATCAATGCCAAAAGCCATGCCGCTGACGACAACTACGTTTTGCGCAGCCAGGTCCTTAATTAGTTTTTCTGTAACCTGCTTACCGTACTCAGTATGATTACGTGTGCCGATGATGGCTGCAATTTTAGAAGCGTTCAGGTCGGCATCGCCTTTATAAAAAAGCAGGGTGGGAGAGTCGTAACAGTTCAGCAATCGCTGCGGGTAATTTTTATCGGTGATAAAAAGTGGTTTGATTTTATACTTTTCAATAAACCCGATTTCTTCTTCGGCTTTTGAAAAATCTTGAAAGGATTTGATAGACCGGGCTCTTACTTCACCGATACCTTCAATTTTTTCCAGCACCTGTTGTTTGGCCTTGAAAATTTTTTCTGCCGAACCAAACTCCTGGGCAAGTATTTTTGCATGTACGCAGCCGATGTTCGGTACTTCGGTAAGGGCAAGCTGGTAGAGGAGTTCGGAGTTCATAGTTAATAGTTCAGAGTTTAGAGTTCAACCCAAATGCTTTCAAATATACTCTGAACTATTTACTCAGGATTATTGACTAATGACTTTCATCTCTGTGCGCCGGTTCAAAGCCCGGCCTTCTTCGGTGCTGTTGGTTGCCACGGGCTGCGATTCACCGTATCCTTTTGATGAAAGACGTGCCGGATTAATATTCTTACTTATTAAATAAGTCACTACCGCTTTTGCCCTGTTGTCGCTCAGCTTCAGGTTATCTGCATCGGTGCCTACATAATCAGTATGACCGCCAATCTGGATTTTCAAAGTGGGGTTATCGTTCAGCAGCTGCACGACCTTATCCAGTTCTGCTTCCGATTCCGGTTTCAGCTCGTATTTATTTGTATCAAAGAAAATATTTTTCAGCACTACCGATGCATTGGGTTCAATCGGCTGCAGCGGAATGTTTTTTTCGTAGGTGGAATCAGGCGAACGGTCACGAAGGAAAAAATTATCAGAATAAAAAAGGTAACCTTTGCGGTTTACGTTGAAAGCATAATCTTTCCCTACGGGCAGCGTAATGAAGTAATTGCCTTTTTCATCTGTCTGTACTTTTGAAACCAGTTGTTTTGTTTTCAAATCAATCAGCTCAACGGCAGAGGGCAAACCGGTGGTAGATTTTTTGTCGTAAACTCTTCCTTTTACCCAAAGAGTTTTATATGGCCTTATGTATTCGGGCAGTTCAAAGCTGTAAATATCCAGCCCGCCGCGGCTGTCGCTGCGGTCGCTGGCATAGTAAGCTGTTTTGGCATCGGCGGCAATGAACAGGGTGCCTTCGCTGTGTATGGTGTTGATGGGGTAGCCCAGGTTTTCCGGCACACTCCAATCGCCTTTGGGTCCTTTTCTTGAAAAAAACAAATCGGCCTCGCCATAGCCCTGCAGACCGTTGGAGGTAAAAAACAATGTCTGGTTATCGGCGTGAATAAAGGGGCTGGCTTCATCGCCGCTGGTATTTATTTGCGGGCCCAGGTTTTCGGGTGTTGTCCATTCGCCATTCGGCAACAGGTGCGAAACATAAAGATCGCTGCCGCCGTAGCCGCCCGGTCTGCGGCTGGCAAAATAGAGGTCTCGTTTATCCGGCGAAAGACAGGGCTGCGATTCCCACTGGTCAGTGTTTATTTTTCCTCCAATATTTACGGCCTCACTCCATCCCTGCGGGGTATGGAAAGAAATATAAATATCGCAGCTCCCGTAGCCATCCTTGCGGTTGCAGGCGGTGAACACCAGCCACTGGCCGTCCTGCGAAATCATTTGTGCGCCTTCGTTGAAGTCGGTATTTACATTACCACCGAGCGGCGCCGCTTTTTTCCAGTCGGTACTTTCCCATTTGGCTGAAAAAAAATCTTCGTTGCGGCCGCGGACACGGCGTGTAAAGAAGAATTCTTTGCCGTCAATGGTAAGACAAGGAAGATATTCCGATTCGGGGCTGTTTATTTTATCGCCCAAATTGACCGGTGTAAAATTGTATTTGCGGCCTGCATGTTTTTTTTCAAACTGCACGGCAAATTCAAAACAACGCTTGCGGAACTCACCCGCCTTGCGGCTTACATCGCCCAGTTTAGGGTTTGCCAAATATTCATTGATTACCTGCAATGCTTTTTCAAAATTTCCTATACCGGCCAGGTTGATGGCATAGGGGAGTTTATACACCCGGGAGTAAAATGAATCCCTGGCGAGAGCTTTTTCAAAATACTCAACAGAGAGTGCACTTTTTTTCAGCTGACCGTAAACACCAGCCAGTGACAGATAGGCATCCACATAATTTGAATCGAGGTAAATGGCCTGTTCAAACAGGCTGATGGCATTATTGAAATTATCCTCCTGAGTGTAAGCTATAGCCTGGTCATAGAGTTGCTTTGCTTTAGGATTTACTTTCGAAGGATTATAATTTTGGGCGGGTGAAAAAAAGGCAATAAGCAACAAGCAAAGAGTAAACACCGGTATGTGCCAAAGCTTTTTCATGAATATTGCTGAAATACATTAACGAAACTACTTCATTTTTATTCCTTTGCGGGCAAATAATTGTTAACGTAATACGTGGTTGAATGGTTTGATGGTTAAATTGTTAGATGGTTAAATGGTTTTATTGCTGAATGGCTAAATTGTTGAATTGTCAGCTTAGGTTTTCTGTAATTCTTTTTATAAAAAAAACTTTCACTTACGCACCACTACTGACTACTGTATTCTGGTTCCTGTCTCCTTCCTCTCAAGGCACATTAATATACTTGTGTATCTGCAGACTGAGTTCCCACTTCGGGTGAGTTTTGATGTAATCAGTAATCAGCGGCGTCATCTTAGCTGCATTGTCCCATTCGGGTTGCAAATACAATTTGCATGATGAAGATACCAGCGCCGCATATTTTTCGGCCCAGGCAAAATCACTTTTGTTGAAAACAACCACTTTCAGTTCATGAGCCAGCGGAATGATTGAGGGCAGTGGCGCCATAAATTTTTTTGGCGAAAGACAAATCCAGTCCCATGAGCCGCTGAGCGGATGTGCTCCGGAAGTTTCAAGATGGGTTTTATATCCCGCTTCCTGTAATTCTTTCGTCAATTCAGTTAAATCATGCATCAATGGTTCGCCACCCGTGATGACAACAATTTGTGCAGGCGTTTTCTCAACTTCCAACCTCAAACTTCGAACCTCATACTTCGGGTGTTTCTCTGCATTCCAGCTGTCTTTCACATCGCACCACACACAACCCACATCGCAGCCGCCGAGGCGAATGAAATAAGCCGCCCTGCCCTGGTGATAGCCTTCACCCTGCAGGGTGTAGAAGTGCTCCATCACAGGAAGCGATGTTGTAATTTCTGATTTCGGAGGTATAATTTCGGATTTCATTCCATGCAAAGGTACCAAGCCACCCGGATGTTTTGGCCTTGTGGTTTGTGCGCTGGAAAGTTTCCCCTTTGGGGAGATTTAGAGGGGCCCTAGTTTTTCATCATGCACGACCGGAAAGTATTTTTCAGCAGTGCAGCAATCGTCATCGGGCCTACACCGCCGGGTACGGGAGTAATCCAGGAACATTTCGGCGCCACATTTTCATAATCCACATCACCTCTCAGCCTGTAGCCGCTTTTCTTTGTGGCATCTTCCACACGGGTGATGCCTACGTCAATCACAATAGCACCTTCTTTTACCATATCGGCAGTTACAAAACCGGGACGGCCCATTGCAGCCACAAGTAAATCGGCACTGCGGCAGAATTCAGCAATATTTTTTGTTTTGGAATGACAGACAGTAACGGTACAATTACCGGGGTTTTTATTTTCACTCAGCAAAATGCTCATCGGCCTGCCCACTATATTGCTGCGGCCGATGACCACTGCATGCATGCCGGTGGTATCAATTTTATAATGCTCCAGCATAAGCAGTATGCCATGCGGTGTGGCGGGAATAAAAGTAGGCTGGCCCTGTACCATGCGGCCGACACTGACGGGATGAAATCCATCAACATCCTTGTCGGGGTCAATTGTATTGATCACTTCTTCATCTGAAATATGTTTGGGCAGCGGAAGCTGCACCAGTATGCCATCCACATCGGGGTCATTGTTCAGGTCGCGGATTTTGTTCAGCAGTTTGATTTCGCCAATAGCTGCATCAAACCTGATGTGAGTTGATTTAAACCCTGCTTCTTCACATGCTTTTACTTTGGAAGCCACGTATGTTTCGCTTGCGCCGTCAGTACCTACTAAAATAGCTGCAAGGTGCGGAATCTTTTTTCCTTCTGCGGCCAGTTGGGCCACGTCTATTTTGAGCTGGTCTTTTATTGCCTGCGATACTTTTTTACCATCTAAAATTTGCATGGCGCAAAGGTAGCCTTGGACACTATGCATCCCAAAACGACCTTTGAATATTTTGTAAGCAACCATTCAAATTTTATCTTACACAAAAATTACCTGCTTGACCAAAACTTTCCTTATCCTTTCATTTGCCTTCTTTCATTTAGTAATAAATGGACAAACAGTTCGTCGTCCTGTTGCAGCGTTATATACCGGTCTTGGCGCTTACAGCCTCACTCATGCCGATATTTTTTCTTTTACCAACAACCAGGCAACGCTTGCACAAATAAAAAATGCTTCGGCCGGCGTATATGGCGAAAGAAGATTTCTTCTGGAGGAGTTAAGCCTGTACCAGTTGGCAGTGGCTGTGCCCACCGGCTCGGGAAATTTTGGGTTAAAAGCCGGTTATTACGGCTTCAGTGATTACAATGAAACGCAAATAGGGCTTGCTTATGCAAGAAAGCTGGGGCAGAAAGTAGATGTGGGAGTGCAGTTCAATTACAACGGCATCCGCATCAGCAGTTATGGCAATGCTTCTGCTGTCAATTTTGAAATAGGTACTGTGCTGCATCTCACCGACCGGCTTCATGCAGGCGTGCATGCATACAACCCCGTAGGTGGAAAGTTTGGTAAAAATACCGATGAAAAACTGGCTTCAGTTTACAGCTTCGGTTTTGGATATGAGGCTTCGGAAAAATTTTTTGTAAGCGCAGAAATTGAAAAAGAAGAAAACCAATCCGTGAATATAAATGCCGGCATGCAGTATAAATTTTTACCCCAACTGATGGCAAGAGGCGGCATAGCCACCCATACTTCCATGCTTTATGCCGGCGTGGGTCTTTACCTGAAAAATTTCCGGCTCGATGTGACAGCGAGTTATCATCCGCAGCTGGGTGTAACGCCGGGGCTGCTGCTATTGTATAATTTACCCCTGGCCCCTAAAGGGGAAAAATAAAATGAAAAAGTTTTTTCTCATATTATTCATTACCCTCCCTATAGCTATCATGACATCCCTCATCGGCTCTGCCCAGGAAGTGCCTGCCTCCACCACCGAGCAACAACTGGAAAACCTGACCGATGCCGACCAAAGCGAAACGGAAGATGACAGCTACCTGCAACAGCTGGAACATTTAAGAAAAAGCCCTCTGAACCTGAATACGGCGGATGAAAACGATTTGAAAGAGCTGAAAATTCTTTCCGGATTGCAGGTTGCCAATTTTCTTTCGTACAGAAAACTGTTTGGAAAGTTTATCAGCATGTACGAGCTGCAGGCAATCCCATCGTGGGATGTTGCCACTATTAAAAAACTTTTACCTTTTGTTACTGTATCGGAATCGCTGGTTATTGGTGAACTTTTCAAAAGCCGCTTGCGTGGCGGCGAACACTCGCTGCTGCTGCGTTATTCACAGGTGCTGGAAAAATCAAGAGGGTTTGATAACTCAACCCCGGGTACAAAATACCTTGGCAGCCCACAACGGATTTTTTTTCGTTACCGCTACCAGTACAAAAACCTGTTGCAATACGGCCTGGTAGGCGATAAGGATGCCGGCGAGCAGTTTTTTAAAGGAGCACAGAACAAGGGGTTTGATTTTTACTCCTTTCATTTTTTTGCAAGAAAGATGGGTGTGGTGCAGTCGCTGGCGCTTGGCGACTTCACTGTAAACATGGGCCAGGGTTTGATTCAGTGGCAAAGCCTTGCGTTCAGAAAAAGTGTGGATGTGCTGGGGCTAAAACGGCAGTCGCCGGTACTGCGGCCCTACAACTCAGCCGGTGAATTTAATTTTCACCGCGGCGCCGGCATCACGGTTCAGCAGGGAAAGATAGAGGCCACTGCATTTGTATCTTACAGAAAACTCAGCGCCAATTTTGTGGCAGACACGGTGAGCAATGAAGAATTTATTTCTTCTTTTCTCAATTCGGGTTATCACCGGACAGCAAATGAAATTGCCGACCGCAATAAACTAAGGCAAATAGCTTTTGGCGGAAACTTAAAATATAAAGGTGCTGGCTGGCATGTTGGTGTCAATGTTATCCATTTTAATTTTTCAGCTCCTGTGCATAAAAGACCGGAGCCCTATAACCTGTATGCCATCAGCGGAAAAAATAACAGCAATTTCAGTATTGATTACAGTTACACTTACCGCAACTTTCACCTGTTTGGCGAAGCGGCAACGGATAAAAATTTCAACAAGGCTTTTGTAAACGGTGCTTTGCTGAGTGTGGATCCGCGGGTTGATTTGTCAGTTTTTTACAGAAACATCAGTCCCGCTTTTCAATCCATCAACGGGAATGCATTTACCGAAAACACATATCCCACCAATGAAAATGGAATTTTTACCGGCATCAGCATCCGGCCGGCAGCAGCGTGGCGGCTGGATGCCTATATGGATATTTTTAAATTTCCCTGGCTTAAATACCTGGTGGATGCGCCCAGCCGCGGAAAAGATTTTTTTGCACAAATAACCTATACCCCAAACAGGCAACTGGAACTTTATACCCGCTACCGCAGCGAAACAAAACAGGCCAACCTGCCGGATAATACATCTGTTACCAATGAGCTTGTTTACCTGCCCCGGCAAAACTGGCGCACACAACTCAACATCAGGCTCAATCCTGACCTCGTAATGCGAACCCGTACAGAGCTGATGTGGTATGATAAGAGAGGTGCGAATAGCGAAAGAGGTTTCCTGACTTTTTTCGACATACTTTACAACCCGATGCTGAAAAACTATGGCTGCAATCTGCGGCTTCAGTATTTTGAGACCGATGCCTATAACTCCCGCATTTATGCCTATGAAAATGATGTACTGTATTATTACTCCATCCCGGCGTTCTTTTACAAAGGTTACAGGTATTATTTTAATATAAACTACAGGCTGACAGCTTCGGTAAACTTCTGGATTAAATGGTCGCAGACTGTTTACCGGGGCCGACAGGGCATCGGCTCGGGTTTAGATGAAATTGAAGGCACTCATAAATCTGAAATACGTTGCTTGCTCCGGATTCAATTATAGAGTTAATCACACAGGTGGGCTATTTTAATGACTGTTTGTTAAAAATTTGTTTACCTTGCGGCAGCTTTTTTTTAAAAAGTGTTGTCTTTTTTAATGATTCTTACTCATGAAAACAGGTATTAAGGACTCTAAATCACGCATTTATTTAATCAAAATTAATCTCCACATGAGAAAATTTGCATCACTGTTTGTGACGGCGATACTGTGCTCATTGCTGGTATTCGCCCAGACCCGGACTATCTCCGGCGTAGTGGCAGACGCGAATGGGAAACCGATACCATTTGCCTCTGTTACTATTAAAGGCACCAAAACCGGTGTGACTGCAGATGCCGATGGAAGATTTACCCTGAAGGGGGTGGCCTCCGGCGCAGTTTTAATAATCAGTTCAGTTGGATTCGAGGATAAGGAAGTCAGCGTGGGTGCTTCTGATAATGTAAGTATCAGCCTGACCGCAGCTGCAGGCAGCAACCTGACCGAGGTGGTGGTAACAACCGCATTTGGCATTAAAAAATCACAAAGGATTACGCCCTATAGTTCGCAGGTTGTAAAAAGCGACCAGCTGAACATTATTCCACAGACAAACGTGGTGGAGGCATTAGCGGGTAAGATTGCCGGTGTTCAAACATTGTCCCAGTCAAATGCTAAATTAAATTCCTCAGATGCGCTTCGCATCCGGGGCGGGTTATCATTGACTGATGTACGGCCCATTTTTGTTGTGGATGGTACTATTGTGAATTCGTTTGATATTAATCCCGATGATGTTGAAGATGTAACTGTACTGAAAGGCGCTAATGCTACTGCACTCTTTGGCGAAAGAGCAACAGGAGGCGCCATAGTAATCAACAGTAAAAAAAGAGGTTCCCGGCAGGGAATAGGCGCTGAAATAACCCAAAGCGTTTCGGCTGACATGGTTTATATTTTACCTAAATATCAAAACCTGTATGGGGGTGGCGCTGCTGATCAACTGATGCAATACAACTGGCAACCAGGCCAGCCCGCAGAATGGCAGGCATTGAATGGAAAATATTTCCACGATTATACGGATGACGCCAGCTGGGGTCCCCGCATGACCGGCCAGGAATATATTCCCTGGTATGCCTGGTTTCCGGGTACAAAATATTCCTTTAAGACAGCCTCACTGCTGCCTCAACCTGACAATGCAAGGGATTTCTACAATACAGGGGTTACCACTACTACCAATGCCTCCTTCTCAAAGTCTGGCGCTGGTTCCAATATCAGGATATCTTATACCAACCAGAATATCCAGGGCATTATACCCAACTCCAATTCCATTCGTCATACACTGTTTATGACCGGGTCTATTGATCTGAATAATCATTTCACCACGGGAGTGAATACTACCTACTCAACACAAAGAATCCGTGGTGAATTTGATGATGGATATGCCAACCAGTCTTCAGGTTCATTTAACCAGTGGTTTCACCGAAACCTGGATATGAATATCATGAAGGAACTAAAAGACCTGAAGTCACCATTCGGGGCGCTGGCATCATGGAACCTTTATACCAACCCTGATGGAGCTGCAGGATATGAGGATATAATCGGTAACTACTGGTATAACTTTTATTCTTATTTTCAAAACCAGGACAATTTACAGGCAAGAGACAGGTTCTTTGGCGATTTCTTTTTCCAGTATAAAATGAATAATCATTTTAACGTCAAAGCCACTGTACGTAAAAACCAGATTACCACTTTTTTTGAAAACAAGACGACTTCAACGCTGGAAAAAAGTGCAGGTCAGTCCGGTTGGCTGGCACGCTACGCCACAGGCGAAACCTATTATCGTGAATATAACTATGAGGCATTGGCCAATTACAATAATTCATTTGTCGGAAATAAGCTGGCCGTAAATGTAACAGGAGGCGCCAATGTGCTGGATATAGAACAAAAATCAGTTTCGATGTCAACGGTTAACGGCTTGAATGTACCTGACTATTATGCCATCAATAATTCAAAGAGCCAGCCCAGTATTGGCAATTTCCGGTCAAATGAGAAAGTAAATTCATTATTTGCTTCAGGCGATGTGGAATGGAACAAATATGCCAGTGTAACTTTTGCGTTTCGCAGCGACTGGTATTCGGCCAACGTACCCACAAGTGATGCCAGCCTGTTTTCTCCATCAGTCGGCCTCAGCTTTGTGTTCAGTGAGTTTACCAAGAGCAGCCTTCCCTGGTTGACTTTTGGTAAAGTGTTTGGCAGTTGGGGTAAAAAGCCAAGACCATTAACTCCTTACCGTAATAATTTCGGATACTCCACAGGACAGTTTTTGTGGAGCGGAAATTTCCTGATGACAACACCCAATGGTGGTGTTGCACCCGGTGTATCCGGAAGCACTGTCAGAACGTATGAGGCAGGTGTTGATCTGCGGTTCCTGAAGGGTCGCCTGGGTGTCAACTTCATTTATTATAATGAAGATAACGACGGGGAGCCTTTGGATGTGGCAGTAAGCGGCGTAAGTGGTTTTACTTCTGTTTATGACAATATTATGCATTTCAAGAGAGAGGGTGTTGAGTTGGTGATAAATGCAACTCCGGTGAAGAGCAAAAACTTTAACTGGGATATTACAAAGACCTTTGGATATATTATTAAAAACCCGGTGCTTGAAATTCTCAGTGGCCAGACATCCATCTTACTGTCCGGTGGGGCATTCGGCACCCGCTTTGCCCGTGCCTTCCAGGAATTAGGTAAAGACTGGGGACAATTAAAGGGTGGAGGAATCAAGCGTAATTCAGAAGGTTTGATGGTAATTAATCCTTCATCCGGGTTGTATGTGGCAGACGCCAGCAAGGTATGGGGTTCGGTTGTTCCCGGAACCACCGGCGGTGTGATTAATACTCTCACTTATAAGGATTTTGTTTTAAACTTCAGCATTGACTACCAGATTGGCGGCAAATTCTTCTCACTGTCAGAAAACTGGGGCAATTTCTCAGGGTTGCTGGATGAAACAGCTGCCATCAATGACAGGGGAAAGAATGTTCGTGATGCTGTTGCCGATGGCGGTGGTGTACATGTGGTTGGTGTAAGTTCAGTGGATGAAAAAACACCTGTAGATATTTATGTTGAAGCACAGGATTATTTCCACCAGTTCTATTTCCAGCGTATTGCCGAACCTTTCATTCACGATCTCACATTTGTGAAAGTGAGGGAAGCCAGTCTAGGTTATCGTATCCCGGTTAAAAAAATCGGCACCATCAGCAAATACATTCAGGGTGCCACATTCTCTGTAATTGCCCGCAACCCGTGGATTATTCACAGGGATGCTAAAAACTTTGACCCGGCAGAAATTTCCGGAGTATTCGGCGAAGATGGCCAATTGCCCGGAGTACGTTCAGTTGGCGCCAGCTTGAAACTCACTTTCTGATTTATTAAAAACTGAAAAAATAAATAAAATGAAACTCATAAAAATAACTTCATTAGCACTGTTAACCGGTTACCTGGTTGCCGGCACCGGCTGCGTACGGAAGATTAATGAGTTTGGTGATACCAACCTCAACCCCGGCATTGTGGCTGAACCAATCACGGCTGCCCTTTTTACCAATGTACTGGCAAGTATGGGCGGTGAAGTATGGTCAGCTACTCCTGGTTTGTATTCGCAGATCTATTCGGAAACACAGTATACCGAAGCTTCACGTTATGCAAGGGTGCAGGCTGACTTCAGCGGTTATTATTCCGGTGTTTTGTACGACTGCCAGAATATAATCAAGTTCAACAGCGACGCAGAAACAGCACCTAAAGCATTACCTTACGGGTCTAATGCCAACCAGGTTGCCATTGCAAGAATTCTGAAAGCCTGGTGGTTCCTGATTGTAACAGATGCATGGGGCAATGTACCATACTCGCAGGCTTTAAAAGCTGTAGGTACTATTCCTTATGATGAACAGCAGTCAATCTATACTGATCTGTTTAAAGAACTAAGAGAGGCTATTGCCCAGTTTGATGGCGGCGCTTCTTTCCAGGGCGATATTCTGCTTGGTGGCGACCTAAGCATGTGGAGGAAATTTGCCAATTCCATCCGTTTAATGATGGGTGTTCGTTTGGCAAAAATAGATGCCACAAAAGGGAAAGCCGAAGTACTGGATGCACTGGCAAGTTCTGCCGGCCTGATTTCATCTTACACAGAGGATGTAAAACTGGCATATCCCGGGGGCAATTTCAACAATCCTTTCTATGCCTATTATAATATTACGCAGCGGCGTGACTATGCAGTTAGCCAGACACTGTCAGATTTTATGAATACAAATGCAGATAAAAGGATTTTAGCCTATGGTTCAGAATCCAGTACTCCGGGTGTTGTAAAAGGATTTCCTTATGGCCTTACCCGTACTGATGCTGTAAACTGGGCGAATGCCAATACTGATTGGGCAAGAATCATCAGCAACTCCATGCGTACTGCTACAATGCCGATGTACATTTTAACCGCATCACAAGTATACCTGGCCCGTGCACAGGCTGCACAAATGGGCTGGACCAGTGAAAATGCAGCTACCATGTATCGTAATGGCATCGAGCAAGGTTGGCGTCAGTGGGGCGTTTATAATGCCACAAATTTCAATAATTATATGGCCGATACGGATGTGGATCTTGCTGCCGGCTCTGCCATGTCAAAAATTTTCCGTCAGCGCTGGATTGCGGCTTTCCCCAATGGCCAGGAAGCATGGAATGTTTGGAGAGAGGCAAATGGTAATGGTAACAATTACCTCGTACTTACTCCTGCTCCGGGCACTACTACCGGTATTCCCCGCCGCTTGGCAATTGCACAATCGCAATATGATTTAAATGCTGCCAATACACAGGCTGTAGCCCAGCTCTACACAGTAAGTGGTGAAGCCGATTCTCAGTTTGCAAGAATATGGTGGGATAAACAATAAGCCAACACTAACTGTTATAAAAAAGTGGGGTAATTTTACCCCACTTTTGTTTTTTAAATCAATATTTGTTTAACTTTATTCCCACCATCTAACTGAAAACTATTCATTATGAGAAAAGTTTTACAACAACTGTTCTTTTTTTCCGGCGTGGCTTTATTCCTGATTGCCTGCGAAAAAGGGGAAGAGTCATTTCCGCCGGTAACGCCGGTTGAAAAAACGCTGGTGTATTTACCAGATGCCGCAGTTGACCCTCTTAAAACTATTGCCCTTGATCTGAATCCCGGTGTGCTCACGCTGGAAGTGCTCGAAGTGAGAAGAGATGCTAAAAGTGCAGCAGAGTTAAATAAAGCACAGGTAGTAAAAATAAAACTCCAGAACGCAGCAATAGCTGACCCCAGTTCCGGAGAAATAAATGAGCTGCCGAGAAATCTTTATACCAATCATCCCGATAACCCTTTTGATGGGCAGTACTGGACTGTTACCTTCCAGCCCGGCGAATGGAAAAAGTTTTTAAAGATAATGCTGGATCCTTCCACACTCATCTCCCTGACCACAAGAGTAGGGTTGGGATTTCAGATAGCCGAAGCTCCCAATGCACAAATCAGCGATTCCAAATTCCAGTTAGGTGTTGAAATAAGTGCCAAAAATCAATGGGACGGAGTTTACAGGCTAACATGGACGAACTATCATCCAACACTCAATACGGCGTATACCGGCAGCACTACCGATATTGAAATGCGTACAACCGGTGCCAATAAAGTAAAGCTTTTCTGGCCGCTAGCCAATGCTTATTGCACACCTTCAATTTTAGGCGGAGGTTTATCGTATTTTCTTCTCCAGGAGCCTGAATACACCGTAAACACTTCCACTAATGCTGTTACCGTTCAAAATGCAGCACCGGGTGCAGTTACTTTTTATACTATGGCAGCCGGATTCAATTCACGCTATGAGCCTGCAAGTAAAACTTTTTATGCAAAATGGGGTTATAGCTACGCCGTACCAGGTGTTTTTGATCCCAATTGCCGGGAGTGGACTCAGACTTTTGTGTACCTGCGGCCACGATGAAAAATTATTTTATTGGTGAAAAGACTGCTTATACGGCAGTCTTTTTTATTTTACACTCAAAATATGTGAGCAATGGAACAGCAACAACAACCCAACCAGATTAATATCGAGATTTCCGAAGAAGTAGCCGAAGGCAGCTATGCCAACCTCGCCATCATCACGCATTCACATGCTGAGTTTGTGATTGATTTTGTAAACGTGATGCCCGGCACTCCCAAAAGCAAGGTAAAGTCAAGAATCATCTTTACCCCGCAGCATGCCAAGCGGTTTATGAAAGCACTGACTGAAAATATTTCCCGGTACGAAACTGCTAACGGCGCCATTAAAGACATTGAAGAAATACAGTTCCCAATAAATTTTGGCGGGCCGACAGCACAGGCGTGAGTAATTAGTCAGTAGTAGAGAATCAATAGTCAATAGTATGCGCTACCTGAATTTTTCAGGATTATTTATCATGTACAATACCAATTTTGCCACTTCATCATTTTCATATTTAAATTCTTCATATTCTATTTGAGTAATATATTGACAGGCACTTGCGAAGTCAAGCCAAACCTGCATTTCTGCATTTTCAGTTTCAGCGTCATTGAGTTTGGAAGTATAATAATCTTTGTAACGTCTTCTTTTGTATGCTTCAACAATATTGACACAAACTGACCTTGAAGAATTTCTGATTTGTACCATTAATCCAAATTTTTCTTCAGGGGGGAATTTCTTTGATCGGTTGAATAATTTCATTGAAAGAGTAAACGCTTTCTGATATGCAAATAAGGTTCGATAATCACCCATAAACAAAAGCTTTATTTTAAAATACAATTACTATTGACTATTGACTCATGACTATTGACTCATAACAACCCCTCATCCGCAAAGCTGTAATACCCTGCATCGCTGACAATGAGGTGGTCAACTACCTGGATATCGAAATACCGGGCGGCTTCTTTTATTTTCCGCGTAAGCTCTTCATCCTGCCTGCTGGGTTTCAGGCTGCCGCTGGGATGATTGTGACAAAGGATGATGTTGACGGCATCTTCTTCCAGTGCTTTTTTCAGAATTACTCTCGGGTCGGCCACGGTGCCGGTGATGCCGCCTTCGCTTACGATTTCAAAGTGGTTTACTTTATTGGCCCTGTTCAGGTACATTACAGCAAACACTTCGTGGCGCAGGTCGCGGAATTTTGCCTGTAAATAATCAGCAATTTCCTTGCTGGAGCTTACCACAGCTTTTTGCAGCGGCGCCGTGCTTTGCCTCCTTCTTCCAAGTTCAAGCGCTGCCGAAATAGTAATGGCCTTGGCTTCACCAATTCCTTTTACTTTCATCAATTCTTTTACTGATAGTTTGCCTAGTTCGGCGAGGCTGTCTTTTCCAAGTTTAAGAATTTCCTTTGCCAGATCTACTGCTGTTTTTTGCCTGGTGCCGTTTTGAACCAGGATGGCGAGCAGTTCACTGTCGCTGAGGTTTTGTGCACCTTTCATTAGTAGTTTTTCTCTTGGCCGGTCGTCTTTTGCCCATTGTTTTATCGAGTACTTCTGCTCTTGCATGCCCCAAGATTAACAAATAATTTAGGCATCACAAATACAACTTTCAGGGTACTGCCCCGGAAGTTTCTTAAAACCGATCCTTTGTAAAACCAAACCAGGAAGTATGAAAAGAAAATCCGTATCCCCCATTGGCGCCCTGCACCCTGTATTATTTTTTGCCGGAGTTTATATTGTTGCACTGTTCTTCTCGGTCTTTATCTGCTCTTCACTTTTTTACAGTTGCAATACTACTTCATCCAGGCAGGCTTCATCAGAAACCCAACAGCCTGTTGAAATATCTGCAAAGGCAACCGCCTTGGTGGTAGTCAGATAAAACTGGTTTGTAAATTCCACATAAATTACCTGCGCCGGCCCAATTGCAGGTGAATTATTATCTTCGCCGCACCAGATTCAACCTTACTGGAGTCATTCAATAAACCATGTCAACTGCAAAAATCTTTGCCGGCACCGGTTCACAATACCTGGCCGAACAAATCTGCAGAAGTTACGGCTGCAAGCTTGGAAAAATCAATATTCAGCGGTTCAGCGATGGGGAGATTCTCCCCACTTTTATGGAAAGCATCCGGGGCGATTTTGTGTTCCTGGTGCAGAGCACCCATGCACCTTCGGATAACCTGATGGAGCTGCTGCTGATGATTGATGCGGCAAAGCGGGCCTCAGCATATAAAATTATTGCCGTAATTCCCTACTACGGCTATGCCCGGCAAGACCGTAAAGACAAACCCCGTGTAGCAATTGGCAGCAAGCTGGTAGCAAATATGCTGGTGGCAGCCGGGGCCAACCGTCTCATTACCATGGACCTTCATGCCCCGCAGATACAGGGCTATTTTGATATACCGGTTGACCACCTCGACAGCCATGCAGTTTTTATCCCTTACATTGAAAATCTGAGACTTGAAAACCTTACCTTTGCGGCCCCTGATGTAGGAAGCGCCAACCGCATAAGGGAAATTGCCAGCTACTTTGAAGCTGAAATGGTGATTTGTGATAAACACAGAAAGCGGGCAAATGAAATTGCAAGCATGGTGGTGATAGGCGATGTGGAAGGCAGGGATGTGGTAGTGATTGATGATATCTGTGATACCGGTGGTACACTGGCAAAAAGCGCAGCTCTTTTATTGGATAAAGGTGCCCGAAGCGTAAGGGCTTTAATAACCCATCCGGTGCTTAGCGGCAATGCTTATGAAAACATTGAAAACAGTGTGCTGGAAGAACTGGTAGTTTGTGATACCATCCCGCTGAAACAGGTTACTTCAAAAATAAAAGTAATTTCAGTGGCCGATCTGTTTGCAGTAGCCATCCGCAATGCATTTGAAAATAAAAGCATCACCAGCCTGTTTGTGCATTCGCAGCGTAAGGAGCAGTAAGGTGAGTGGTCAATGGTGAAAAGAGAAGGTACGGGGGACAATAGAGGGGCATTTAAAGTATCAAAATCATCGTAACTAAATACTCGTTATAAAAAAATGAAAACAATTACAATCGAAGGACAACTGAGGACCGAAACCGGGAAAAAAGCCACCCGGCAACTTCGCTCTCAGGACCTGGTGCCCGGTGTAATTTACGGCGGTGAAAAGGAGATCAGCTTTGCTGCTCCGGTATTTGCATTCAAACCACTGGTATATACTCCGGATTTTCAGCAGGCTGAAATTAAACTGAACGGTACCGGCTACCGTTGTATTCTGAAAGATCTGCAGTTTGATAAGGTAACTGACAGGTTAATTCATGTGGACATGCTGGAACTGGTGGAAGGTAAAAAAGTGGTAGCTGATATCCCCCTGAAGTTTAACGGCGCTGCTAAAGGCGTAAAAGAAGGCGGTCACCTGGTGATTAAAATGAAATCGCTGAAGGTGAAAACCTATCCCCAATACCTGAAAGAGCATATTGATATTGATATCAGCAACCTGGAGCTGAACGGCAACATTAGGGTAGAAGATGTGAAGGAAGAACATTACGAAATATTGAATTCACCCCGGATTCCTATTGCTTCCGTCGTGCTTACACGCCAGTTGAAGCAGGAAGAAGCTGCTGCACCCGTAGCCGGTGCCGCTCCTGTGGCCGGCGCGGCACCTGCTTCAGCGGGAACCGCACCTGCAACCGGCGCTGCTGCTGCCAAAGAGGAAAAAGGGAAAGAAACAAAAAAATAAATTTCAGAGCTTATACAGAAAACCCACTTCGAAAGATGTGGGTTTTTTGTTGCGGCCACCCTGCTTTCAAAAACTGAAGTTATTATCTTTAAACCGTTATTAATAAAAAGCAATCCATCACCATGAAGTTTCTGCTTGTCGGTTTGGGAAATGCGGGCAATGAATATGCTCACACACGCCACAATATTGGATTTGATGTGTTGCATGCTTTTGTAAAAAAACACGAAGGTCATTTTCGCACAGGCCGGCTGGCATATGTGGCCGAAGTAAAGTGGAAGGGAAAAATATTTATCTGCATTTGCCCCACTACCTACATGAACCTGAGCGGAAATGCCGTAAAGTACTGGATGGAAAAAGAAAAAATTGCTCCCGGAAATATGCTGGTAGTAGCGGATGATGTGGCGCTGCCCCTGACCAAAATGCGGCTGCGCCCCGCCGGCAGCGATGGAGGACACAACGGGTTAAGAAGCATAGAGGCCATACTTGGAACAAGAGATTATCCCCGGCTGCGCTTCGGCATCGGTAATAATTATCCCAGGGGTATGCAGGCCGAATTTGTTTTAAGCAAATGGAATAAAGATGAAGAACCGCTGGTGAGCCGGAAAATAGAAAAGGCAGTGGGGGTAATTGAAAGTTTTGCTACCCGCGGCATCAGCCTTACTATGAATGATGTGAATAATGCAGAATATTTACCGGGCTGAGGCTATGGCAGCTATGCCGGGTATTTATTGTGGCAGGTAGTAGTGAAAAGCGAAACTTGAAAAGTGAAAAGTGTGGCTTTGTATTTTGCTTTACTGACATTGTACGATTGACAATCACATTTAATATTTCCTATTACCCTCCCGTTATGTTTCGTAGCTTTTTGTTTTTTCGTTCATGATGCGCAGACGCTGGCAGAGGATTTTGATAAAACCCTTTGCCACTTCGGGTCTTTCGTCGAGCAGTTCATAAAAAGGTTCCTGGTCAATTTTAAAAAGTACACAGTCAGTTTCAGCAGTGGCTGTGGCCGAGCGGGTATCAGTGTCGAGCAGGGAAAGCTCGCCAAACACCTCTGTCTCTTTCAAAACTGCCAGCGTGGTCTTGCCTTTATGTATGCGGATGCTGCCCTGGTGAATGATGTACATGCAATCGCCGGTTTCACCCTCATTGAAAATAACGGTGCCCTGCTCATATTCTTTTTCCTGCATCAGCGGGGCCAGGTCGGCCAGTATGTTTTCCGGGGTGTCTTTGAAAATATTGAGCGATTTCAGCACCAGTACTTTTTCAATGAGCAGCAGGCGGTTTGAATTTTTCAGTTCCATCACTTAAAGATAAAAATTTCAGGTGGTATAAATGGCTGTTTCTTTCAGCAGCTCATTTTCTGAATGTATAAACTTTTTTACAAGTTCCGGCAGCAGGTGTTTGCCGGTTTTTTTGGAAATGTAAAGCGAACAGGCCTTTGTCCATGCCATATAAGGTATAGGTTTTTCCTGCAGAATGTGTGAAAGAATTTCATCGGCATATTGAACGGCTGAAGGGGGCAGCAGGTTTTTCAGCGAGGCAAAACGCTGTTCGGTATCGCCGGGCTCGTACAGCGTATTAAATGGAATGGCCAGCTCTTTTCTCACCGTCATTTCAATCACCTCCATGGCATTGGCTATTCTTTCTTTTTTCTTCATATCGAGTTCCTGGCGGATGCGGAAGGCCCTGTCGTGCCCGTACATGCAGCCGAAAAGACATAGCAGCACATTGCGAATTTCGAGCAGCTCAATATTCAGCGAATTGAAAAGTATCAGGTATTCATCCTGGCGGGGTCCAATCAGTTTCTGCATGTACAAAAGTTCAATACCATAAATAAGATATTCCGAAGCGATGGCTTCCATTTTTTTCTGAATGACAGGTGAACACACATAGCGGCTCCTGTACAGCGCCTTTGCAACCGGTGCGGCCCCGGCCGGATGACGCTCCAGCAGGCGCAATAATACTTCCTGTGCATTGGCGCCACTCATTTTGCCCAGCAGGTTTATCAGTTTTTCTTTCAGGTAAATATTATTCCTGTTGTAATCAATAAAAGATTCAACCAGGGGTATGGCGTTATCGCCGGCTGCATGCAAGCCATCCATCACCAGGGCAGGATGTTCTGTTAAATGCAGCATCACTACCCGGAGCAGACCAACAGGAGATGCTTTGCCAATGGCTTTCAAAGCTGCTTTTTTTATATCATCGCTCTCATTGAAAAACTGCGCATGGTCAGGATGACAATAGTGGTCTTTTACAGCTGCAAGCACCTGCAGCGCCAGCCGCTTGTCCTGTATATCACCAGAATGCACCAGGCCGGTAATTATTTTTTCTGCCTGCATTTTTATTTTTTCCTCCGGGCACATCAGCATACCCGACAGCGCAGCCGTTTGTACATCCTTATCGTGATGATGCGAAAAATGTTTCTGGTATTGATGCTTATGCTCTTCCCTGCACAGGGCCTCCACTGCATGAAACTGTACCGTCTTATTGTCGCTATGGCTGGCCAGGTGATAGAGTTTTTCCTCGGCGCCCTTCAGTTTCCGGGTTTTAATTAGTAAAATAGTTTCGGTTTTTACATTATCCGACGGATGATCGAGCAGCCGGAATATCAGTTCTTTGCTTTCATCACTCAGCTGCGTGTTCAGCATCTGGAGAATATTGATTACTTCCAGTTCATTGCCCGTTTCAATTTTTTTCTCAATTTGTTTTCTTATTTCTTCATCCGAAAGCCTGAAATCTTCCTGGCTGAAATAGCGGCTGCTGATAGCTTTCAGCAACATGTACCTGTACGATTTGTTGACCAGCACAATGCCGATAATCCAGCAAACAGTAAACAGCAGCAGTACATAGCAAAGCGTTACGAGGCTTTGCCCGTTTTGAAGGTAAGTAAAGCCCGCAAGCATCAAACCGGAAAACAGGAAAGCAAATGGATCCATAATTCCCTTTACTATCGAATGGGCTTTGGATCTTTCCCCCAGGCTTAATGGCTGCATTATGGTCAGAAAAACCGGGTTGTTAATTGCAGTACGCAGCACTTCAACAAGAATGGCTGCCGTCCCGAAAGCGTAAAATATAATGATATTTTCCCCCGCCACGTACTCGCCAAAAATAATGGAGAGCAGCAGCGAAAGCAGCACCAGCGGCGTTATCAACAGCGCTTTCTTAATACCCATTGAGGTGACGATGCGTCCCGTAAACAACAGCTTCAGCAGCAGGGCTACCAGTTGCGAACAGGCCATAAAGAGAATAATGAAATTCGAAAGAGATTTATCATCACGACCTTCTTTGACTTCCGTATAAAAAGCAAAATTGATGATGGCAAGACAGCAGGAGATAAGAAAAGTAAGTATGGCCGTACGGCGGATAAGAGTATTCAGTGTATAGCGTTTGATGAATGCCCTGAAACCCTTGCCTGAAAAATACTCCACTGTATTTTTTTTATGATGTTGGTGATGATGATGCAGTAAGCCTGCTTTTGAAATCAGGTAAAGAAAAGGCAGCGAACCAAGCATGAAAAAAAATGCCGGCCACAGCATATTGAGCGGCCCGATGGTTTTTACAAAAAAGTAAGCAAGGGTATAGCCGATAAACTTGGCCGGTATATCGCCGGCGCTGATTACGGCAAACAGCCGCTTACTTTGCCTGACATCATACAGGGTAGAGGCGATGCTCCAGAAACAAAGATTGCTGGCAAGGTACAATACATAGTACCATGCAAACATGCCATAATAAAACCAGGATTGGCTGAGCCAGATGCCAGAAAGCTGAAACAGCAGGATACTGGCGGCCATAAGCACAATGGTGGCGCCGCCCAGCCGGCTCAAACTTATTTTATGCTCAAACCTGTTGACCAGCCAGCCGGTGACAAACATGAGCGGCGAAGAAATAATCATCACCCAGGCCAGTTCCGTGGCAGGAATTTTTTTCAGAAAACCGGTAAAGGAAGCCGTAAAGAAAAAAGCAATACCCGTGCCCTGGAAAAACTGCAGCCAGAATAAAAGCGTTACTGCTTTCCATTCAGCAGGGCGGACATTAAGTAGGTGTTGTAAATATTTTTTTCCGTTCATTGGTTCCAGCCGCTCCTTCGTTTTAATTGTTGCAGGTGCTCCAGTTTCTTTCCGTTTCTTTTTTCTGTAATTGTTCGTGTAAAATAATGATGCGCCTCGAAAAACCTGATCTGGATATGATCCCACGATTCATCGCCATTGAGTATACCGAAGGTGATAAATTCATGATACAGGTTCATGCTGACGGGTTCAAAATCGTCGCGGCCCAGGTAATCGAGATCGGCATCGCAAATTATTTCTTCCAGCAGGTTGTGCGGCGATTGAGGAATTTTGGTGGCCATAATCATTTCGCAGATATTTTTCAAATCGGGTTCTTCAAAAAAAATCTGCAGGTCGCTGCGTGCTATCTCGCAGCTTTTCTCTTCATGGTTTCTGTAAGTAAAAAGAAAACCGCTATCGTGGTAAAGCGCAGCCGTTTTCAGCAGCAGCAATTCTTTATCCGGGTTGATTCCTTCTTCCAGGGCAATAAGTTCAGCCTGCCGGAGTACATCAAGGGTATGACCCACGTTATGATAAAGCAGCCCGGGGTCCAGGTTTTTTTCAAGCCTGGGAATAATTAACTGCCGGATGGTATGAAATAATTCAGGCACCGGTAACTTGTAATTATCTAAGTTAATGTTTTGGAAATTAAAACCTGAACTGTACCCGCACTGCAGCCGTAGCCACCCAAATAATCAGCAATTTCTTATGATATTTCGGGGTGATTACCTATTTTAGCAGCCCTGCCATCTTCCACCGGTAAAATCCTTTGTTTTATGAGGCCTGAATATATGGGATGAACAGTCCACCAGTATTGTATCCGATGTATTTCTCAAAACAAGCCAGTTATGAAAATATTCTGTGTCGGCCGTAACTATGTAGCACATGCCAAAGAACTGGGTAATGAAGTACCAGACGAACCTGTGATTTTCATGAAGCCCAAGAGTGCACTTTTGCAGCCCCATACACCATTTTATTATCCTGAATTCACCAACGATCTGCATTACGAATGCGAGTTGGTGCTGCGCATCAGCAAAAACGGAAAGTACATCCAGGAAAAGTTTGCCGCCAAATATTATGACGCTGTCACCGTAGGTATCGATTTTACTGCGAGAGATATTCAAAATGAGCTGAAAGCAAAGGGGCTTCCCTGGGAAAAAGCCAAAGCCTGGGATAACTCGGCTGCTATCGGTAAATGGATAACTTTTAATTCAATAAAGAATAAAAAAGACATCAATTTCTGCCTTTATAAAAATAAGGAACTGGTGCAGCAGGGTAACTCGGGCCTGATGATTCACGACTTTGACCAAATCGTTGCTTATATTTCCAATTATTTTTCCGTCAATATCGGCGATCTTGTGTTTACCGGTACGCCGGCCGGCGTAGGAGAACTGGTAGTGGGTGACGAGCTGGAAGCATTCATCGAAGACGATTCTTTACTGTCACTTGAAATAAAATAAACCCCAACTGGGTTCATTCCTTAAAAGGAATTACCAACCAAAACCAACTGCAGCGCCACTCCGGTTAAACGGGGTGGTTTTTATTTTATATAAATTCATTCAGCCTATTTTTGCTGCCTCAGCTTGCCGTATGCCCGATAAAAACATTTTACTGAAAGCCTTCCGCCTGATGTGCTGTGCCAAAGCTATGGCCGAAGTGTACGATGCCAACCGCCAGATCTGCAAATACGTTCATTCCACTTCCCGTGGCCACGAAGCAATCCAGCTGGCAACTGCATTTCACCTGAAAAGCTGCGACTACATCAGCCCTTATTACCGTGACGAAAGCATTTTGCTCGGGCTTGGCTATTCGCCTTATGTGCTGATGCTGCAACTGCTCACAAAAGCTGATGACCTCTTTACCGGCGGACGTTCTTATTATTCTCATCCCAATTCTAATGATGCTGATAAACCAAAAATCATTCACCAGAGCAGTGCCACGGGGATGCAGGCTATACCAACCACAGGCGTTGCACAAGGCATACAGTATCTTGAAAAAATAGATTCTCCTTTACTTGTAAAAGGAGAAAATGGTGAATTGCCGGTTGTGATTTGTTCGCTGGGCGATGGCAGCGTGACGGAAGGCGAAGTGAGTGAGGCCTTCCAGTTTGCTGTGCTGAAGCAATTGCCCATTATTTACCTGGTGCAGGATAATGGCTGGGGCATCAGCGCCACGGCTGAAGAAACCCGCGCCATGGATGTATATGAATTTGCAGATGGTTTTAAAGGTCTGAGCAAGATTCAGCTTGACGGCACTGATTTTATCCATTGCTATAAAGTAATAGGCAACCTGGTAAATGAAGTGAGGCAGCACCGCAAACCCTGGCTTGTGCATGCCCGTGTGCCTTTATTAAATCATCATACCAGCGGTGTGAGGAAAGAATTTTACCGGTCAGGTGACGACCTGGCAAAACATGCGGCGGATGATCCGCTTCCCAAACTCCGAAAAGTTTTATTGCAATACGGCATGGATGAACAATCGCTGCAGGATATGGAATCGGAGATGGCAGGTTTTATTGCTGATGAATTTTTAAAAGCGGCCAATTCACCCGAACCCGATACCGCCAAAGCGGCAATGCATGTTTTTATTCCAACAAAAATTACTGAGGAAAAAGGCGAACGATCACCCACCGGCAATGAAAAAGTGATAATGGTAGATGCGGCGCTTTTTGCTATTCGTGAGCTGATGGAAGAGCATCCTGAGTGTATTTTTTTCGGGCAGGATGTTGGGCGAAGGCTGGGCGGTGTTTTTCGTGAAGCGGCCACACTTGCCGAACGCTTCGGCGACCACCGGGTTTTCAATACTGCCATCCAGGAAGCTTACATCATCGGTTCCACTGTTGGGCTGAGCGCAGTAGGGGTGAAGCCGATAGTGGAAGTGCAGTTTGCCGATTATATCTATCCGGGAATTAATCAGCTGGTGAGTGAAATTTCAAAATCATGCTACCTCAGTTGCGGCAGGTACCCGGTGTCAACTATTATTCGTGTGCCCATTGGCGCTTATGGCGGTGGAGGCCCTTATCACAGCGGCTGTGTGGAGACCACGCTGCTTTCTATAAAAGGAATCAAAGTGGCTTACCCTTCCAATGCCGCCGATATGAAAGGACTGATGAAAGCCGCTTTTTATGACGGCAACCCGGTGGTGATGCTGGAGCACAAGGGGCTTTACTGGAGCAAAGTGCCCGGTACCGAAGAAGCAAAAACTATAGAGCCTTCGGGGGATTACATTCTTCCGCTTGGCAAAGCCCATATTGTACTCAGTGCCGATAATAACAGGATTAAAAATGGCGAAAGCTGTTGCATCATCACCTATGGCATGGGAGTATATTGGGCAAAAGCGGCAGCAAAAAATTTTCCGGGCCGTGTGGAAATTGTTGATTTAAGAACTTTATTCCCGCTGGATGAAGAGCTGGTTTTTGAAACTGTAAAGAAGCACAGCAAATGTCTGGTGCTTACGGAGGAACAGCAAAACAATTCTTTTGCCGAAGCCCTGGCCGGAAGAATATCAAAAGAATGTTTCCGCTGGCTGGATGCACCGGTTGAAGTGCTGGGTGCTGCCAATGTACCGGCCATTCCGCTAAATATGGCACTGGAAGCATCGGTGCTTCCCAATGCCGAAAAGACATCGGTGGCAATTAGAAAACTTTTATCGTATTGAAATTTCAGACTTATTTAAGCCAGCTGCCTTCGCCCATGCGGTAGAGCAATGAAAACTCCCACGATGTGGTGCGTGAAGTGCCCGGCATGAATTTACTTACAGTGATATCATAGCTGATGGCCGCCTGGAGTTTGTTATACTCAAGCAATACCGAAGGAGTAATGGCGTCTTTACTTCGGTACCAGCACCCGGCGCCAATCATGTGCTGGTTTTCCGGTGCAAGCAATTTTGCAATTGAAAAACCAAGCATCACATATTCCACTTTAGTCTGGTTTTGATAAAGTGCCCGCAGGTTAAGTATAAGATCGGGTTGCAGGTAGCGCTGCAGGCTGGTTTGAGCAGAATACCGTACCGGCAGGTATTCGTTCGCATCATCCACTACAGTTTGCCTTGGTTTGTTAAAGTGAAAACCCGACAGACCGAAGTCAAAAAATGTTCCTTCTTCTTTATTATTGTACAGGTAAAGAATGCCGGCGCCTACCGAAGCAAACGGCTTCATATTGTTCAGCGCTGCTTCACCATTTGGCAGCGAAAGATCAAATCCATCGCCGGTTAGCTGCTCGCTGAATGAAATGCCGGAAAAATCAATTCTTCTCTTACCATAGGCTGCATACAAACCTATTCCCAGGCTATGCCAGCGGTCTTCATCGAGCAATACATGATAAGAAACATAACCGGAAAAATAATTGCTTCGAAAAGCTCCCTTCATGGATTGATCGTTCATGGCCATCAGGCCGATGTTCAACGGGTTCTGCACTTCAATGTCCTGCTGTTTTATTTTTCCATCCACGCAAATGCTGAACGTGTTGTAAGGCGATGCAGCATTCACCCATTGCCGGCGGTAATTGCTCACGGCCCGCAGCTCGCCATTGAACACACCCGTGTAGGCCGGGTTCACAGCAAGCGGTGCGGAATAAAATTGTGTAAAATGCGGATCCTGCGCTTTACTGTTTACCCCAATCATCATGGCCGGTATCAAAACAACAAAACATTTCATAAGAAAATTTTTTACCTGATTAAAATAGTGGCTCCGGCCCGCTTGATTGGCTTATCATAAATGTCAACGCCTTCGGCCACCCAGTTATAGGTTTCCATTGGTTGTTTGGCGCCTTTATAATATCCATTCCATCCTTCACCCGGCTTGCTGGTTTGAAACAGCAGCTGCCCCCAGCGGTTGTACACCCTGAAGTATTTCAGTTCTTTTATGCCTGCCAGCACCGGCATCAGTACATCGTTGTGCCCGTCGCCATTGGGTGAAAATCCTTCGGGCACATAAATCTCAACTTTCTTGAACACCTTTACCAGTTGCGTGTCCACAGTTACACAACCTGAGGGAGAAGTTATCAGTACCCGGTACAATTGATCCTGCGTAAGCGTGGCAACGGGGTTTGGAATGGAAGCATCATTCAAAAATACAGGCGGTACCCATAAATAATACACACCAATCGGGCGGGCATTCAGCTGCACGGTTGTATTGACGAGAACATTTATCGCTGTGTATTGTATGCCCGGTACCGGTTTTTCAATGATAATTGTTTTGCTGATACTGTCTTTTACCTGCGGGCATTGAACCGATGTGGCCACCAGTTTTACAGAATAGCTATTTGCTGTGGAATATATGTGAACAGGGTTTGAGGCAGTGCTGCTGCTGCCATCACCAAAAGTCCAGTTATAAGTTACCGGCCCGCTGGCAGAAATATCAGTAGTGTTGGTGAAGACAACCGGAATATTTTCACAGTATAGATAATAATTGAAATCAGTCATGGGATACCCCCGCAGCGATAGTGTGATGGTGTTGCTGCTCATTCTGCGGCAGCCGGCGGCGCTGATAAACTCAACCGTATAATTGCCGGCCTGGAGAGCATTGTATGTGGCCGTAGTAGCACCGGCAACCGGGCTGCCATTCAAGTACCATTGATAACTGAAAGCGCCGCTGGCTGTAAGTGTGACACTGCTGCCTGCACAAATAAAGTTCTGCGGCGGATTTTGCAGGGTACCTGTGGGTAATGGATTTACAGTAACCACCGCAGCGGATGATGTGCTGCTGCATCCGCTTGTATTGGTGCTTGTCACCGTATAAGAGCCGCTTTGATTTACAGTCAGCGAAGAGTTTGTTTGTCCTGCAATAGGTGAATTGTTATTGTACCATTGTAAAGCAGGGACGCCATTTGTGGATAGTGTGACAGAACTGCCCTCGCAAATGGATAGTGGTCCGCTTGAAGTTATCACTGGGGTTTGTGGTTGTGGAAATACAGTTACCTGTCTTGTTATACTATCCCTGCATCCATTGTTGCTGTTGGCCACCAGTTTTACATTGAAAGTGCCGGCTGAAGTGTAAATATGAACAGCATTTGTAGTGATGGCGGTGCCTCCGTCGCCAAAGCTCCAGAGGTAGCTCATACTTCCTGCGGGAACAGTGCTATTGGTAAAAATAAAATTATTTCCCTGCAAGCATTGGCTGGCGGTGTTAATGGTGAAATTGGCAACAGGTCCGATGGCTACTGTTACATTTTGAATCACGCTGTCGCTGCAGCCGTTATTGCTTAGGGCGACAAGTTTTACTGTGTAAGTGCCAATGGCTGCATAGCTGTGAGTTGCATTTTGCGTTGTGGCCGTATTGCCGTCGCCAAAATTCCACAGGAAGGTCATGCTGCCGCTGCTGATGCTGGAAGTGTTGGTAAAAATAAAATTATTGCCGGTGATGCACTGGCTGCTGTTGTTTACATTAAATGAAACAACGGGTTTGGGATACACAGAAACTGCAAATACACTGGTATCGCTGCAACCATTATCGCTGGTTGTACTAAGAGTGACGGTAAAATTGCCGGGGGCTGAATAGGTATGGTTGGTATTTATGGCAGTGGATGTATTGCCGTCGCCAAAATTCCACAGGTATGTCATCGTGCCGCTGCTGATGCTGGATGTATTGGTGAAAATGAAATTATTACCGTTCAGGCATTGGCCAAAGCTATTTACAGTAAAAGATGCCAGCGGGTCAGGATGCACGGTTATGTTTCTTACCAGGCTGTCAATACAGCCATTGTCACTTGTTGCAGTAAGCATAATATTAAATGAACCTGCTGTAATATAGCTATGTGTTGCATTTGTTCCCGTGGCCGTAATGCCGTCGCCAAAATTCCACAGGAAGGTCATGCTGCCGCTGCTGATAGTGGATGTATTGGTAAAAATAAAATTGTTGCCCTGGAGGCATTGCGTTTGGTCATTGATGGTAAAACCAACAACAGGTTGCGGGTTCAGGTTGATGTCCACAGACCGGCTGGTGTCGGTGCAACCGGTATTATTGGTAACTACAACACGGTACGTACCGGTTTGTGTGGCTGTATAGTTACTGGCTGTAGCACCGGGTATCGGTATGTCATTTCGCAGCCATTGATAGCTGGTGGCAATGCCTGCCTGCATTCGCACACTGTCATTTATACTGCAGATAGTAGTTGGGTCAAGTACTGTCAGCGAAGTATCAACTAATGAAATGGTAATTGAAACACTGTCGGTGCAGGTGCCAATGCTGTCTGTAACCGTTACGTAGTATGTTGTGCTTTGTACAGGGGTTACTGTGATGGAAGGGGTGGTTTCGCCGGTTGACCAGGAAATCAATTGGCTTTGATAAAGCAAAAGGGCTTCGGCAGCAGAAAGTTCACGGCTGTAAATAAAAACATCATCCAGCTTTCCCTGGAGGCCATAAATATTTCCGTCGGTGTAGAAACCGGTTCCATTTACACTCACAGGCCCGCCGAAAATAAAATCTGTACCCTGTACATACGTTTCGTTGATGAAAGTGGTATCGCTAAACACCATTACGCCGTCAATATAAAATTTTGTTCCGGACGGAGATGTTGTTATTACCCAATGATGCCAGGCATTGTTGGGATGCGTGGCGCCATAATTCCACAAAACAGATTCGTTGTTGCAATGACCCTGCACCTGGTAGGTATTTTGTTCACCATTAGGCGTGCCGGGATTGTCAATGGTTTCAAACCACGAAGTGCCGCACATGCCCCCGCCATAACCCATGAGTGTAGGCCCTTCAATGCTCACGCCGATATTGATGGCATAAAACCATAAAGAAACAGTGCGGGTTGCAGCAGGAAAGTTTGATGCCGGTCCGATGATATAATTACTGCCATTGAAACTGTAGGCCCGGTTGGCAATTCCAAACCTGTCGGTGGTAAGAGTAGCTCCCATCACGATGCCATTATTGCCGTTTCCGCTTTCATCGTTGGCATTGCCACAAAAAGGATAATATGCCACCAGCCCGGTTTGAAGTGAGGCGGGAAGCGCTGCGGCATTACAAACGGGGAATAACGTATTGGTATCAACAGATAACTGAAGTAAGCTGCCGCGACATACTGTAGTGTCATTCTGTAAAATCGTACAGCTGAGTTGTGCCCTTGTGAAGCCGTAACACAAAATTGAAATGCTGACCAATATCAATTTTCTCATGTGATGAGATTTGGCTTATTGACAGATTTATTTCAGGGGAATTTGGATTTGAAAGGAGGGGATAAAAGGTAAAAAAAAATATCAGAGCCACAAAATGATACTTTATCCTGATCTGAATTATTCGTACATGATTTGGTTGTTATCCAATATTCAATTCAGCCGGGAAAGCTAATCAGCGATGAGTCAAAATTTTCTTTCCGTTCTTTTCAGCCCGGGTATTATCTTTGCAGCCCTGATGGGAAAATAATGGCGGGATAGCTCAGTTGGTAAGAGCGTTGGATTCATAACCCAAAGGTCTCGGGTTCAACTCCCGATCCCGCTACTAATTCAAGGCTCCATATAAGAGCCTTTTTATGTTTTATACCGTCTACATATTATTTTCAGAAAAGTATAATAAGCATTATA
>Ga0137829_11281916_pt1 | contig 41691 bp, 62 predicted proteins | sample OV2TP2_FD_97737 | JGI IMG/M metagenome (GOLD analysis project Ga0137829, IMG submission 97737) | reverse complement strand
CATCTCCCAAACCATCATACTCCCATTGACTCACAACTTGCATTCCCACACCACCATTTTCCACCACCACCCCACAATCATATACATACATACATACATACATACATACATACATACGTTGTTTAGTGGAGCGTGATATCTGATTGAGGGGGAGATAATGGGGAAAAAGAACAAAAAAAGTAGGCTGCCCATTTCTGAGCAGCCTACTCCTAGGGAACTACTAACTACTTCTTTCTTTTCTCGACACGAGCGGCAGTTTCTTTCGCCTTTTCCACTGTTGCCGTTGCCCTAACCGTCGCCTCCTTCGCAGCCTCCTCAGCCCTCTTTTGAACTTCGGCGAAGTAGGCCGCACGCTCCTCAGGTGTCATCTGGGCGAGGTAGTCGGCAACGATTTCCTTGACAGGCTTTCTCGGCAAGTGGCTGCGGTGTCCGAGCCTACTGACGATGGCCTCCTTGACGTTGAAGGTCTTTTCAGCCCAGCCCTCGCGAGCCTTGTTGTCAGGCAGCGCTCTCCAGTTGCGCTGCAGCAGGATTACGCATTCGCGTCCCGCCAGTGCCAGCAGGTGCTTCGATTCGACTCCGGTGAAGTCGAGAGTCCACTTCAGGACAGCCCTGGAGGGTGACCTCGCATTGGGCTTCGAGGTCAGCGTGACACGAACCTTGTTCGCAGCCGAGTCCACAACAAAAGACTTCGGTGCCTTCAGGCCCTTCTGTAGCCATTGCATTGAAGTTCTCCTGCATTGGATTGGGTTTGGGGAGTGTGAGTCCCGCGTGCGCGCGGCGCCTCGGCGCGGGTGGGCGCCTACGTGCGCCCGACAATCTTCACGATGCAAAGAGCCCTGGCTTCGCGCCCAGTGGGCGCTGCCAGTGTTGCTTGGCACCTCAACATGTAACACTGCCGCCGCCGCGTGTCAAGGGGAACAGAATGGCAACAGCACAATTTTTGCTGGTGATGTATTTCGGCAACGGTGGCGCCCTCACTCGTACGCCGTAAGGAACGGCCGATGAGAGCAAAACGTGAACACTCCCTTGATTGAAGGGACGAAAACGTGAACTTTTCGCGAAGAGTGAGGACAAAAACGTGAACATTGCCAACTTGCCGCCACAGGTTGATGAGAACAAGACGCGAACTCCCCCCCGCCGGGGCACTTCGCTTTGTCTTATGTCTCTCTCAAAACAAACCATCTTTCTACTCCTATCTTACAATTCATCAACCTTTCCAATTCATCAACCTTTCCAAAAGGCTGTACATTTACCATTGTTACTTGACTAAACCTGTATTAAATTATACCATCAAATTAGTATAAAGGGAGTTATTGGGGTGAGTGAAAAGGGTGAGGCTCAACTCCTTTGGGAGGGGGAGTACTCTGAGGGGGTTGGGCGAACTGTTAAAAAGTTTAAGGAATTTTCAAAAAGCTTTGAACGGCAACCCTCGAATAAAATTGTAAGGGGTGTCCCATGTTGGGACACAACTGACAATGCCAATGAGTAAGGTGTCAACGGCAGGAGCGGCCCTTCTCTCAAAGGGGTGGGAGGATTATTTCGGGCGGCGGCCAAATCACTCTAAGCCGCTCAAGAACCTCTCACCGAAACACAAAAAAATGCTTTCCCTCCATTTGAGAGGCATCTCAAATAGGGATATTGCAACTATAATGGGGATGCATGAGGTTAGGGTTTCAATAATCCTAAATGATGATTTATGCAAGGCATGGAAGGCAAGGGCAGTTGGGTTCTTTGATGATGAGTTTAATGCCCTTTACGCTCCCGCCATTGAGGCGGTTAGGAGTGGCCTGACATCAGAGAATGAGAGCATCAGGCTGAAGGCTGCTGATAAATTTTTCAAGGGAACGGGCAAATACCAAAGGCATGAGAAAAGAGAGGATAGTGCGGAGGATTTGGTAGCGCGTGTCTTAAAGAGAGTTGGGGAGTTAGGTTCTGAAAGTGTTAGGGAACTCCCCGCTAGGAAACAGGCCTTACAAATCATTGACATAACGCCGAAGGAGGTCCCAGTTGGCAACGCCAAATAGTCTGAAGTATGTCCTGAAAAAGGGACAAGTAACACCCGCGAGGAGTGTTTGTGATTACGTTGATACCTTCGTCCTCGCAGCAACGGTTGCTGAGAAGGTGACGGTTCCCACCTCGTGTGCGTTAGTTTTTATAATGGGCGACGCTGATTTCTGGTGTAATTTCGCCGTCACCACAACTGCAACTGTTCCAACTGCTGATATTACGGATGGAACGAGCCCTGTATTAATGCAGGCAGGGATGGTCCATGGGAGAGTTGTGGGTGGTATTGCTGCCTTTTCAATAGTCGCAGTGGGCGCTCCCAAAATCTCCTTCGAGTGGTATAAATGACCTCCAACGATGATATATTACGCGCCCTTGGCCAGCTTGAAGGCACCGTCAAAGGCATTAGGGAGGATATTCAGGAGATGAGGCAAGACATCTCAAAACATAATAGTAACATATATGAAAGAGTACGCTCCCTGGAGGCATCGAGGAATAGGATATGGGGAGCCGTTGCTACCTTGCCGATCATAGGTGGTGTGGCCTCCTGGTTTATTGGTAAAGGCGATGTTTAGGTTCAACAACTCAGAGGTGAGCGAGTGCCTAAGCGGAAGTACTCTGATGACCAGTACCTTGAGGTTCGTAGGTTAGTTGAAGATGAGGGCATATCAAAAAGGCGTGCTTGTAAAGAGGTTGGGATAGGATACTCTGCCTACGTCAACTGGGGAGGTGTGATCCTCAAAAGGCTTGATAAAACTAGTGTAGATAATGAACTGACCCTTCCTCGATTTCCTGATGATGACCTAACAACTGAGGAAATATTAGATCACCTCAGTGCCACGTTTGATAAAAAACAACAATATCAGGAGTCATTAAGGTGGTTTATAATCAATGTCAAAACGGATAAGCCAATAGGTATTAACTGGTTTGGCGATCCTCACCTCGGTTCAACCGGCTGTAATGTTCCTCTCCTAAGGAGGGACATAAACATTGTTAAAACAACTCTCGGTTTATACGCTGCAAACATTGGAGATACTGTTGACAACTGGGGAGGGCGGCTCCTCCGCCTGTACTCCGAAAGTAATATATCCCGTGATAGAGAGAGGAGATTGGCAACTTGGTTTTTGAAAGAGGCCAACATCCCTTGGGTTTTATGGCTCTTAGGAAATCATGATGTAATGGATGGAGCGTTCGAGGCCCACCTAAGAGCGATCAACGCTAACATCATTCCCCTCGTTGATTGGAGAGCAAGGTTCAAACTGAGGTTTTCAAACGGTTTTGAAATTAAAGTTGATGCAGCCCATGACTTTAAGGGGCACTCTCTCTGGAATGAACTACATAGCCTTGATCGAGTGGCCCTCCATGATGAGTATGCTCACCTTTACATTGCTGGGCATAGGCATCTGTGTGGCACTAAACAAAGGGAATTACCCGGCGGTCTTATGACAACTCTCGTCAGGACAAGGGGATATAAGTTTATTGACCAATACCACGATAGGGTACAATTCCCTCACCATACATACGGTGCATCCGTGGTAACGGTGTTTGACCCTACCCCAAGGAGTGCGTGTGATATAGTGCATGCCTTCCTGAATGTTGAGGAGGGAGCTGACTTCCTAACATATAAAAGGAAAAAGTATGACTCCTGAAGGTCTTTTGATTGAAACAATGTTCCGCATTGCTGATAAGAAGGGAGTTGATTTGGACTTTTCCCTAAATCCAGTTCAGCGTAAGTTGGATGCTGATCTAACCGGGAGGGACATTATACCTAAGGCGAGACAGATGGGTGTGTCGTCTTACATCCTAGCGAGGTATACGGCCGCTTGTATTTCGAAGCGAAATGTTAGAGCTGTTGTCATCTCCCATGAAATTGATAGCACCCAGCGAATGTTAAATAAGGTGCACTATTATATCAAAAACCTGAGGGGTGGGGTTCAGGCGAGTGTTGACCATATGAGCAAAAATGAAATAACCTTCCCGAGAATGGATAGCATGTTTTATATAGGGACTGCTGGTTCACGGAAGTTCGGTCGTGGTGATACTATAACTCACCTTCACTGCTCTGAGTATGCATATTGGCCTAATTCAAAGATCCTTTTCGCAGGCCTCCTCCAGGCCGTCCCTGCAAGCGGTGAAATTGCGATTGAGAGTACTGGAAATGGAGTTGGGAATGATTATCATAGAAGGTGCGTGAGGGCGGGGGAGGGGCAGTCACAATTTCATTTACACTTTTTTAACTGGACCTATGACCCTGAATATTTGATATCTTTGACTGACGATGAGAAGGCAGCCCTTCTTGACAACCTCTCAGAAGAATTGGAGGAGCCTGCCCTTCTTGAACATCTCACCTTAGAGCAAATTGCTTGGAGAAGGGCTAAGTTGGAGGAGCTTGATTATGACCTTCAAGGGTTCAAACAGGAATATCCCCTCACCCTGGATGAGTGCTTCCAAGCCTCAGGGAACTCCGTTTTTCACCATGTCATCTTCGCGGAAACGACCGCTTGGCGTAAAATTGATAGCAACCTGTACGTTCTTGATGGTCACCCTACCAGTGGTAGGCGTTATGCTATCGGTTGTGATGTTAGTGGTGGTGTTGGGAGGGATAATAGTGTTATTCAGGTTGTTGATATTGACTCTTTGGAACAGGTTGCTGAGTGGGTTTCTGGCAAAATAGCACCTGATCTGTTAGGGAGGGAAAAACTCCCTGACATTGCTAAACTATTCAACAATGCTTATGTGACTGTTGAGAACAACAACTATGGCGTTGTCACTATAGCTGAACTCCTAAAGAGTTATGATTATGGGATGATTTATGATAAGGATAAGACATCCTCAAAAAGGGAGAGTCCTCAGTTAATGTCAACTGGGTTTAGGACAACTGCGAGAACAAAGCCTTTAATGATAGGGCGTTTAAGGTCAATGCTTGCGAATGGCCTTGTTATTCATTCATCCCTTTTGCGCAACGAGTTAAGTACATTCATCGAGCATGAGGATGGAAAGTTGAGTGCGCAAGATGGATGCTATGATGACAGGGTTATGGCAATGGCGAGCCTTGTAATGGGCATCGAGGAGGCGGACCTTTATACCTCCCATCAATCATTTGACTTTGGTTGGGCGCGGTCATCTCCGAAATACAAAGACCCATTTCTTCTTGACAACATTATTGAGGAGTTGGAGGGCAGAAGGGGGAGGTTCCCCATCCCTCCTCAAACCATTGGAGGGCACTAACAATGGCATTAGGGCTGATACCTAGGAATAAGGCTGAGTTGCTCCGTGAGTTGCTCAATACAACTGCGCCTCGCGGAGGGCCTGAGCGATATGCTCTCACTATCAAAGGTAATACGAGTGAGGGAGGAGGCCTAGCCCCCACAACTTCCATTGATGACCTTCTCAAGTCATTGTTGGATGCAATGTCCCTCAACAATGCATCGCAGCAGCAAGGGCGAGGGTTTAACGTCCCTCAAACGCAACAATTTCGCTTCGATAGAGACCCTGCAGCGCGTGAGGTTGAGGTGGCACGAAGTTTTGCAAACGCCGCAAAACACCCTGTGTTATCGAAAATAACGAGTGGTATATTTGATGCAGTGATGGGACTTCCAGTTTCAAGGGCATTAGGTGCCCTCCAAAGGAGGTCACCGCCTAATTTTAGGACAGCAGCGGCCAGCAAAATTAGCCCCTTCAACATCTCAAGTACATATAGGTGACATCATGAAAGTGCTATGGATAAGTGATAAGGGCAAGGGTATTGGCATCGCTCACCGCATGGTGAGGCAAAATGACGATGTACGCTTCCTAACCTTATCCCCTAGCATTGGGGATAGTGGGAAAGGGCTTGTTGAGATAGTAGAGTCGTGGCGACCCTCATTAGGGTGGGCCGACCTAATCGTGTTTGATGGGCATGAACTATCACACATGCAGGATAGGTTCGAGGACCTAACAGATGCGCACTTGTTTGGCATCTCATACATAGGGTCGATAATGACAAAGGATAAGGCAAAGCAGGAGGAACTCATCACGAAGATTGCCCCTGATGGGGTTAGTATGGGGAAATACGTTGAGTGGACTAGCCCTCGTGTATACCATGGCGTTGTTGATGATCTTGGTCCTTTTGATAGAGGGATGGGGCCACAAAGCGTTATTGGTGGCACAACCTTACTCCCAATCAAACACTCTCCCCTTAAACCTTTCATGCCCTTCTTTTACTCCATAGGGTACAACGGGCCTGTCACTCTTGAAAATGGGAGTATAAGGACCGGCCTTGAGTACCCTTATATGGATGCCGTATGTGAACTCATGAAAGGGAAGATCAGTGATTTTATGACGGGGAAGGATACAAGGATAAAGGTGTACGTGAGTTTGTGCGCGACACTATTCCTAATGGGCGACCCAGAAAGGGATAAGGGGAAGCTCATAAGGCACCTTGATGTTAACACTGAACATTGTTCATTGACAAATTGTTATGTTAATGGTACACTTGAAACTGGAGGATACCACTGGGCTGCGAGTGACTCTGAGGTTGTCAGAGTTACAGCAAGTGCAAGAACCATACCAGGCGCCCGCTCCCTTCTACGCAAAAGGCTAAAGAGTTTTGAGGCCGATGGCCTTATTTATCGCCTTGACGTTGGGGCATCGGCGTTGCAGGAGTTAGTAGATGAAACATGGCAAACACAATAAAAAGAGATCACCCCTTAGGGGCAACAGAAAGTTTGCAAAGGTGATGCGTGAGTTTCATAAGGGAATGTTGCATCATGGATCAACTGGGAAAATAGTGAAGGATATCGCAGTCGCGAGGGCGATAGCAGCAAGCGAGCAAAGGAAGGATAGTAAAAGAAATGCCTGATGGTTACATCAAAACTAAGCCCGATGCGGGCTGGTGGCGTCAGGAGATTGAGGCTGGCATCGCCTTTCGCAGGAATCAGGCCCATCAGGCAAGATGGGATGACTGGAGGGCTATGTATAGGGGAGATTGGAGAAGTGGTGTCCTTCCAGTAAACGTTTTTTATATGATGTTGAGGAGTGTAGTGCCGCGGCTTTACTTCCGCAATCCCTCAGTAAGCATAACTCCTACAAAGCCCGGCCTACTACAAATGGCCTTTGCTCGCATCCTTGAAAGGGTTGATAACAAACTGCTTGAAAAGATGAAGCTGAAGCGTGAGGCCAAGCGCATTGTTCAAAATACCTTTATGTTTGGGACAGGTGTTGGGGTTTTAGGTTTCGGTTCACAGTTTACAACATCCCCTGAGTTAGGTGGCACCGAGGAACCCCTAACATCAAACAATATGAGAGTTGAGTATAGAACAACTATCGAACCAAACATGCCTTGGTTCGCGAGCGAGCACACGGGTAACTTAGTTGTGCCTCCTGGTTTAAGGTATTTTGAGGAAGCAAGGTGGGTTGCAAGAGAGATTTGGCGCCCAACTGATGATATCAAAAGTGACCCTCGGCTTAAATATAGGGAGAGTGTTGGCCCCTCAACGAAGGAGCAGGTAACCTTTGGTGGTGCCTCTCCTTCAAGCGACATGACTAAGGTTTATGAGTTGCGCGATGCGAAAACTCAAAGGGTCATGGTCTTTTACCCTGATGGTGAGGAGGGTAAGGAGTTCCTGTTTGATGGCGATGATGATTTTCAAAAGTTTGGAAATGGCTTCCCTATCTACCCAGTGGTATTTAATGAGGATGATGAGTACTTTTGGGGCGTTCCTGACTCAAAGATCCTTGAGCCCCATCAACTCGAAATCAATGAAATTAAGACGCAGCAGATGAGGCATAGAAGGGTTGCCCTTGTGAAAATCCTTGTTAAGTCGGGTAATATGGAGCAGTCAGAGGCTGAGAAGTTAGTTGGCGACAGTGTTCTGCCTGTGGTCGTCGTTAAGGATATAAATCAGGTTAAGGAAATACAGATTGCTCATATTCCTCCCGAGTTGTTTGCTGCCTTTGAGAGTGTAATGGGTGACGTAAGGCAGACGGTTGGCTTCTCACGCAATCAGGCAGGGGAGTTCCAGCCTGCGAGATCCCACTCACAAACAACCGCAGCTGAGGCAAAAATTGTTCAGGCCCATAGTGAAATTAGGGTTGATGAGAGAAGGGATATAATGGGAGATATGGTTGCCGACGTTGTTAGGGACATGCACGGGATAATTTTCAATCACTGGTCAACCCGGCAGATTGTTGACGTGGTAGGCCCTGGTGGTGCAACTGTATGGGTCACGTTCAGCGGTGATTTGTTGAAAACTGGTGAATATAGCATTAGAGTTGATCCGGAGAGTGCGGTTCCTGAGTCGAGGGTTCAGAGAGAGGCGAAGGCTGTTGAACTTTATACCATCCTTAAAACGAACCCTCTGATTGATCCTCAAAGGTTGACGCAATACCTATTACATGAGTTGCATGGTGCGCAGTTTGATGATATGATGAGAGTCCTCCCGCCGCCAGCGACTTCACCTGATAAGCCGTTGACACCGCAGGAGTACGCGAGCCTTGTCGGGAGTTCATTTCAAAATAAGAGCAATGGCGGTATGAGGGGGATGGGAGAAGTGTAATGCCCCTCTACGATTACACCTGCAAGGATTGCGGATGCCACTTTGAATGGATGTCCCTCATTAAGGATAGGAATAGGGTAAGGTGCATAAATGTAAAATGTCGAAGCAAGAACGTAACCCTTGACATAACAAAGGCTCCATCTCTAAGCTTTTTCCCCGAGGGGGAGTTTGAACATATTGCGAAGGATCCAATCTATATTTCATCAAAGAGGCAGTTGAAAGAGGAGTGTGAAAAACATGATTGTTATGCTCCTGGGATTTTGGACTAAGGAGTGTCCCATGTTGGGACATCACTAACATGGCAAAAAAACAGGATAATGTTGACTTCACCGTCACTATAACCTTTTATAGAAAGTCGGCAGGGAGAAAGCCCTTCGTAGAAACAACTGGGAGGACGGAAGGGTTGACTGTGAGAACTATAGAGAGTATTCCAATGTTGTTACTTCGATACTTCCATGCTTGGAAGGTAGACAAGAGAAATGCTGAAAGGAGAGCTGAGCATGCCAGACTTGAAGGCTGATGATGAAGGTGGTAGTGCTAAGGGCGCCGATGCTTCAGGCGATAAGGGTGCTGATGAAGACAAGGCGGCCCTAACCAGGGCTGAGTTTGATGAGCTCACCAAGACGGTTGGCACTCTTTCAAAGGCCATGCAGACTGTTGTTAGTGGAATGGAGGATCTGAAAAATCTTGCAATGTCAAGTGATGACGAAGGTGATGATAAAAAGGATGTAAAGAAGGGTAAGGCGAAGCCAAGGATTGGAGATAGCGACTTAGAGCGCCTTCCTCGGTCGAAGTTTTTCGAAATGATTAAGGATGAGATTTCCGAGGCTGTTGAGGGTGTGAAGGGTAGCTTGAATGACCATAAACTAAATACATTCAAGGAGCGCCTTGAGAGGCAGGTTGTAGCAGCTGCAGAGAAGCACAAGGATTTCCTGGAGTGGACAGACGAGATTAGGGCTCTCGCGAAAATCCATCCCTCTCTTGACCCCGAGGAACTATACATTCAAGCGAGAGGGAGGGATCCCGAAAAGGGTAGGGAGTTGGATGAGAAATACAAGAAGATTGATGATGATAAAAAGATTAAAGGAGAATCATACGGCGGAACTCCCCCAGGTTCTGGGAAGGGAAAGAGAAATACAAATATGAGCCGCGAGGAGGCGGCCCAGTCTGCCTGGGAGGAGGTTATGAGAAATGCATCAGATACCGTAATAAAACAGTTGACCACAGTAACGTGAAGCGGTGTAATCTCAGGAGGCTCAAATGGCTATCAACACGCTAAGTGAGGCCCTGGACAATCTTTACACCACGACTTGGCAGAACATGAGGGATAAGGTTGCGGATCAGATCTTCAACGCCACCCCGTTCTGGTTTTGGTTAAAGAAGAACAACAAGTTCAGGACCGTTCGCGGCGGTCGGTTTCTAACCGAACCTCTGCGTTATGCAAAGAGTGATAAAGTTGTATTCATCACGAAGGGTGGAACTGTAACCCTGAACGATACAGAGTTCTTGACGGTCGCCAAGGACGAGTGGCGCTATCTCGTTGACAGCATCGTTCGTTTCTGGGTTGACGATCAGCAGAACAGCGGCCAGCATCAGATTGTTTCGTTGATGAACGCGAAACTTGACAACAGCCGTGACTCTCTGATCGACCAGATCGAAACTTCGCTGTTTGCGAGCGCTGGCACTGCTGAGTTCAATGGCCTTCAGAACCTCGTTGCTGATGACCCCACAACTGGCACAGTTGAGGGGATCAACGCAGCAACCTACTCCTGGTGGCGGAATCAGTTCAAGAACCTTACTGGTCTCTCCTGGTCCGTCAACGGCGTGGATGAGATGAGAACCCTATACAATAGTTGCAGTAAGCATCAGGGCCAGGATACACCTGACATCATCGTTTCTGGTCAGACACCCTATGAATATTACGAGGATAGTGTCATGGATCAGAAGCAGATTGTTAACAAGACTCTCGGCGACGCAGGTTTCTCGAACATTCAGTTCAAGGGCGTCCCGATGGTCTGGTCGCCTGCCTGCGCTAACACGCGCATGTACTTCCTCAACACGAAGTTCCTCACCTTCGTCTATGATCCTGCCTTCAACTTCGAGATGACCGAGTGGAAGACTATCCCGGATCAGGTTAACGATCGTGCGGCGCAGATCGTGTTGGCGGGTAACCTTATGACCTCTCGTCGTAAGGTGCATGGCGTAATCTTCAACATTGATACCGAGTAAGGGGGTGAACTATGGCTGCAAGAGGAATTAAGAAGTTCTTCGTCACCGGCCTTACTGAACTCCGTAAATCAACCGGAGAGGCTGTAGACGACCTTGGTGATATTCGCTTCGAAAACGGCAAAATCTACAAGTATGTCGATTACAATGAAGCGACTATCAGCGCCACGGCAGGTGACGTTGTGGTCTACAAAAGCTCCACAGGGTATGCCGCCAACATGGTTACTGGGGACTACTCTGAAGGTGGGGTTAAGGCCATCGGTGCTGGAGTCATTGGTACTGCAATCTCGACGAGTGAGAGGCGGTACACTTGGATCCAGATCAAAGGCAGGTTCACTGTCAACGTAACGTTGGGTGGAACTGCAACTGATGGCTCGCCTCTAACTGTCATTGGAGCCGCTGACAAGGCGCTAAACCTGATTGGGGCTACCGCTGCTACTGAGAACCAGTCGGGAATTGCTGAGGATGCCAGTGCAAAGGTCTGCATTGCGGACTTCCCCTTCTAAGAAGAGGAGGGACAAATGGCAGCGTATGCACATACTACAACCCTTGACAGGCCTCATGCGACTAAGGTCGGGAGAGAAGGCCTTGGTATGCTGACTGGGAAAAGTGATGTTACTAACTATAACGCAACGCGCCCAGCGAATACTACGATAACAGACCAGTTCGTAACTATCAACAGGGTAGTCGTTGACGGCGTATCCGATAATGGCTATCTCGTGAGATGGAACCCAACTGATAAGCAGTTCATGGCTTATCATATGGGAACAACTGGAGCGACGGTGGCAACTGACCGTTTCCTAGTCGCGGCGAGCGACGATGAGGATATTGGTGAGTTCAACTGGATCGCTATTGGCTTGGTGTAAAGGTGCCCGTCGCTTTCACACCTAAGCAGTTGGAGGACTCGGTCAGGGATATCCTCGCGGGTAGAACTGACCGAGACTCCCAACTTATTGACTACATAAACTTAGCACAGCAACGCATTTGCCGGATGTATGATTGGATTGAGCTCTCCACAACGGAGGAGATCAGCCCGACGTACACCGGCACCGTTGCAACTGATAGGTTTTTTGCCCTGTCAAATATGACGAATAAGAACCCGAAAAAAATATATAGTGTTATAGTGATAGATGGAGCATCATCAAGGAAACTAATTAGGAAGTCGCCGGCGCAATGGGATGAGGTGGCCCCCCAGCCTGAAGCAACCTCAAGGAAGGGGAGGCCCTCCCATTATGTATTGTGGCAGGATAAGATCGAATGGTGGCCTATTCCTGAAACATCGAGGAAGTTTGATGTAAGGTTGATGAAGTGGGCCACGAACCTAACGGCAGGAGTGACAAGTGGGTCATCTGACTTGAAAGAAAAGGATGATGCCATAATTTACCTTGCTGCAGGTATGGCGTTCAACTCGCTTGGCGAATATGAGAAGGGAAAGATGTTCACCGGCTTTGGTACATCCTTGCTCGGTGAGTCCATTGATGAGGAGGCGAGAGAGCCTGGCCTCCTCATAAAGCCTTTGGCAGATGATGAACCTTTGGTCGGTGATTATTGGAAAGACCCGTTTGTGAGTAGGAATCCCTAATGGCCTCCCTGACAGGTAAGACGCCTAAAAACACCTATAAAGACATCCTCCAAGTCTCAAACAGCAACGCTGGCGTTGACGCCACTGTAAGGCAGGTTGAGGATGGGGAGGGGACGGGCTCTGCCATCTATCTCTCAACAGGGCAACTTGCTGTCAAGGATGGAACGGCTGCGACTCCTGCCTTTGCCTTCACTAATGACCCTGACACTGGCCTTTGGCTCAAGTCTGTTGGTAAGATGGAGGCTGTCGTTGGAGGGACTGCCGTTTGGGATATGGCAGGAGCTCGCTTTGGCGCTCCTGATGGGACCGTTGGCACTCCTGGGCTGGGCTTCAAGGATGATACAGACTCGGGGATGTATAGGATAGGTGCTAACAACTTTGCGTTCGCCGCCGCTGGGGCTAAGGTTTGGGAAGTAGATTCAGCTGGGCTTATAACTAAGCCTTTGCAGTGTGCCTTTCTTGCGCGGAGTGGTGCCCTCGCCAATAAGACGGGCAACAACACGAACTATACGGTCGTTTTCGCAACTGAAATCTACGACCAAAACGCCGACTTCGATGCCACTTCAACATTCACCGCTCCTGTCACAGGACGCTACTTGTTAGGTGGCTCGTTTGACATCACGCAGATCGGGGCCTCCAACACGGTTCGCGTGCGAGTGGTGACATCAAACCGCACGATTGATGTTCTCTTAATGGACGCGGCAGCAATCGACGCAGCCGGGGATTTGCGGATCTCTTGGTCACACGGCTTCGACATGGACGCGGCCGATACTGTGACCGTCACACTACTTCTGAATGGCGCTGGCGGTGACACGGTGGATATCACCGAGTCTTACTTCTGGGGCTTCCTAGTCGTCTAAGGAGGACGAAACACTATGGCTCTTACAGTCACCACGTATGTCAGTGATGGAGACCTTGCGATCATCGCCTATGATGTTATCGACCCGGAGGCTTGGTGCCGGGAGGCTCTATCATACGTCATTAGACACAAGATCGAGCAGTGCCAGGAGCGCCTTCTCAATCAAAACGAACAGTTGCTGGGAGACGTGATCCCCAAGGATCGAAGGGAAAGGGCTGCCGCCATCATCGCTGCGCCTGGGTATAGGAGTCGTAAGCAGCGGGATCCTTTGGCAGTGATAGCATAAGATGGCCGCCCTTAAAAAGCTACCGTCTCGCCTCCCTATCGTTCGTCTATATAACACAGATGCCTCATATGCAATCGAAAAGGCTCATGAGGAGATAATCAAAGTTGTCAACGATCATGCGACTGCGTATGATACAAGTTGGAGTACAACGAATGGTGCAACTGTTAAGGCCCATGATGCAGATGGTTCGCTTGCCCATCAAGGTGATGTGCTTGCGTCTTTAATCACAGTCCTCAAAAACAAAGGAGTCTTAGGGTCATGAAGTACCTCCCTTTTTGATTGTGGCCCTCCTTACCTTCACAGGTGTAGCGCGGGCCGAACACCCAGTGAGTGTCGCGTGCACTACCTATGAAAGCCTTAGGGATGTGCTCACGAAAAGATACAACGAACACCCTGTAGGCCACGGCTTAGGACAGGATGCATTTGATCGAAAGAATATCCTGTTCGAGTTGTTTGTTAGCCTCGAGGGGAAGAAGTCATGGACCATGATTGCAGTATTTACCGACCATGCCTGCATGTTCGCCTTCGGAGAGGGGTGGGCTGTAGCGAATAGTGGAGGAGGTGATGGGATTACAATGTATGGCCCAGTGTCCCTTAGTATTAATGTTGAGGGGGGCTGGGAGTTTTTTGTTATGAGCAACAGGGGTAGGATTGTATGGGCATCTGGGGATAAGTGGGAACCAGGGGCTCATATTGCTATTCCTGAAAGGACGAACACCGCAATCTAATGCCAACAACGATCGAACAGCCTGCCGCCTCGGAGGAGCTTCAGTATACTTTCATCCCATCTTTCGCGAAGGGGGTGAATGGTTCCCTTGAGGCTCACCTTATAGATCAAAGCGAGCTGAGCGCTGTCTCAAACCTCAGAAATTTGAAGGGCGCTCTTGAACTCGACTATGGATACACAACGAGAGGGTCAACTGTTAGGGGGAACCCTCGAAATGAAACTCATTTTTTTAAGAAGGATGGTACTGACTTTCTCATTCTCACAACCGACCTAAGCGTTTATGTATGGGACACAACGGAGGATGATTGGCAGTATGTATCGAACGGGACGGATACCACACTTACAGCTGCGGCCTCGGCTGGCGCTACTACTATCACGGTTGCGAGCATTACTGGGTTTGCTGATGGCGAGAGTATTGGTGTCAAACTTGATAGCGGAAAGCAACATAAAACGACTGTCAGTGGATCCCCCTCAGGAAGCACCATCACCCTCGCGGACGCTATCCCGACTGGAGAAGCGGCTGCTATTGGGAACAAGGTCGTCGAGGCGGTCCTCCTCGCGGGAGTAACTGATTCAGGGGTGTACGCAAGGGTCGTCCCTTCACACGATTGGCTCGTTATTGTCAATGGAGTTAATACTCCGAAAAGGTTTGATGGGAGTACATGTATTGACATACCAGGCCTTCCCTCTGGTGTTACAACGTTTGTTGCAAAGTTGGTTGAAGTTTTTCATGGTTATCTCTGCTTTCTAAACGTGATTGAGGATGGGGTTGAGAAGCCACAAAAAATAGTTAGGAGCGATACGGGTGACCCTACTAACCTTTCAAGTGGGAACGCAGGTAGTGATAATCTATTCCAGTCACAAGGGGAAATAAGGGCTGTAAGTACGTTAGGCCCTTACATGATTGTTTATAAAGGAGGGAGGGGTCTGAAAAGCCATAATATAGTAAGGATTGGGCATGTTGGGACAACGGATAAGATATTTCAGATTGACAATGTTGTGGAGAACGCTGGCGCGGTCTCTGGAGGTGCCGTTGTCTCTGTTAATGATGTTGACTATGTTATGGATGTTGATAAAATATATAGGTACAGTGGTGGGTTTGATATTGATATATTGAGTAATAATATAAATCACCTTACATTCATGAATGATGGGGATTTGAACCCTGAGCGCACTGGTAGGGTGTTTGGGATATTTGTTAAGGAGTTGAGAGAGGTTTGGTTTTTTTACCCAACTGGCACTAATGACATTCCAACAAAGGTTGCAAGGTACTCGATTGATAATAAGTCCTTCTTGTTTAGGACATTTTTGAGTGTTGTCGGCGCCTCTAGGTTCACCCCTCTCCAGCCTGACGCTTGGGAGGATTATACAACGAATTGGGAGGACTGGGATCTAGCATGGGGACAAGTCCTTTATGATAAGAACACTGACCATATATTACTGTTTGGAAATAATGCAAGGGTTTACATTTATGACTTTTCACAAACACAAGATAATGGTGCTGATATAGCGTGGAGTTTGGAGACAAAAAACTTTTTCGTGCCGAACAAGCAACTGAGGATTGATAGAGTTGAGTTTAGGGGTAAGGGCACTATTACAGTACAATTTAGTAAGGATGGAGGTAGTACATATACGGCGTTTACTGGGAGTCCATTTTCGTTGGGGTCAACGCTAACAACGAAGAAGATTTTCGGTGGAATAGTGACGGATGAGTTTATGATTAAGTTTAGTGGCACTGGTAGCCCGGCGAATATAGGGTGGGTCGGGTTCAGGGCTAAGGAAGAAAGTACGACGTAATGAGCGAGGGGCAAAACGGGTTACGTTGACCCGTTTAAGGACGTTTTGGAGTAGAGAGAAATGGGCATTTTAGACACGATCTTTGGGAGCAGTCCAAAGACTACTCCCGTTTCACAGTCCGCAATGACAGCCGAGCAACAGGCGTTGCTCAAAGAGCTGATTGCAGGCCTTCAAGGGCCATTCACCCCTCAAGGGTATGCCCCTTTAACAAGTGCCCCATCACCCCTTGAGTCTCTCTCATTGGCAGGGTTAGAGGCACAAGCGGCTGGAGTTCAGAGTGGGGCTGGTGGTGAGGCAACGAAGGCCGCTAGTGGCCACGTTCAGAAATTGTTGTCGCAAGGAACCGGCCTCCCTGATGACTTTGACCAGTTTTTCGAAACAGCAATCGCCGCGCCGTTGAGAAAAGAGTTTACTGAGCGGGTTTTCCCTCAGGCAACGCGAAGGTTCGCGGGGCAATCCTTCGGCTCGGATAGGGAAAGGGTTGAACGAAACCTCATTCAAGATTTGATGGATGAGTTGGCAGGACAAAGGTCAGAGTTGGCGTTTGCCACGACCGAAAGTGCTAAGGATAGAGCATTGCAAGCAGCGGGGATCGCTCCTGAGATAGACCTTGCGGGTGGGGAGTTGGGCGTTATGAGGTCCAACATTCTCTCTCAGGCCCTAAACGCTGGCGCTGTCCCCAGGGGCATTTCTGAAAGGAACTTCCTCGCAGGGCGTGAGGAGTTTATAAGGTTGCAGCAGGAAAAGAAGGATAGGATTAATCAAATCCTTTCCGCCCTTGGCCTCAGTGCTGTTGACACTGGCATTACTGTCCATCCTGGGAGTTCCGGCCTGATAGGGCCTGCTCTTGAGGCGAGCGTGCCTATCATTCTCTCTAAGTTCCTCTAACGATGGAGGTTTAAATGGGCGACCTAACAACTATCAATCTCCCACCTGATCCTCGCACTCCTAATCTTAGGGGGATAGGAGATTTCATATTTCGTATCCTCGAGGGTAGGAAGGCTGAGAAGCAGCTGAGAGAGAGAATGTTGCTCGAAGATGAGTTGATAAGGAATAGGCAGTTGGAAGCAGAAAAGAGGGCTGTTGAGAGAGAGAAGGTTATCAATGAGAGAGAGGCCTCCGAAGGGTTCTTTCAAAATCTTAGGGAGAGGTTAGAGGAAGCGGCTATTTATAGGAGAGGTGTGGAAAGGGAGGAAGAAATCAATGCAAGGGAGAAAAGAGAGGAGGAAGAAAGGAACCTCAGGGAGTTGCAGGAGGAGTTGGCCGGAGAGCAAAGGGGTGTTGAGGCTGCTAGGAAAAGCACTGAAATGATGCAGGAGAGAGAGGCATGGTTGAGGGAGCCCTCCGCTGAAAAGAGGGCTGCTATCGCCATGCTTGAGGGGAGAGGACTTCCAACCGACGAAAAAAACATCAACAAGGCAACGCTTGTAGCGCGCGAGCAGGCCCAGGCTGACTCCCTCGTTATGCAACAGCTTGGAGAGATGAGTGAGACGGGAGTATTTGCCGGATGGAGGAACAACATATTCGGCACGATTGGTAGAAATGCACTGACCCTCACAGAGGATATAATGTTCAACGAGGGCCTGAGTGCTAACAAGGCCGCTGTAAAGGCGATGGAGAGAGCTATCGTTGACTATATAGATAATGTTATCCCAACTGCGTACAATCAACACCCAGCGCTCTTGGTGTCATATCTTGATGCGCAGGACGTTAGGGAGGATGATATAGTCTGGATATTGTCGCAAGTGGCACCTCCAGGAACAAACGTTCCCAACTTCGTTAGGAGGGTTCTGCACCCACAGGTTCTACCCTCCCAAGGGTATAGGTAATGCCCTACTTTAAGCCTGAGCAGTTTGATGAAGGGAGAGAAGATGCGCGGCCCGGCCTCTTTTCTCCTGAGCAATTTGAGGTGCCAACGCGAAGGGGAAAGGGGGCATTATTCTCTCCCGAGCAATTCCAATCTGCTGTCCCAACATGGGACACCAGGGAGCCGGCCGAGGAAGTAAATCTCAAAATATTCCCCTCACCGGGTGAGGCAGTTGAGGATATGGCATCAGGTGTTGAAATATCAATCCTGAGGACGCGGCACGCAAACCTATCAACTAAGCTCCAGCTTTACCTCGATACTGGCGCTGGCCCATTTGGAGAGATCGTATCGCCAACTGAAGCTCTTGATGTAACAAATGAACTCGTTGAAATCGAGTCCCGCCTTTCAAAATTGAGAGATTCCTCACCCGACTCTTTAGTCGGTGGATTTTTAGAATCAATATCGCGCTTCTTCTCCTACTACATAACTCTCGCCGTTGGGGCGAGGGCGGTAGGAGCAAAGATGGGGCCTATGAGTCGAGGCCTAATTCTCGCTCCTGGGGCGGGAATAATGGCCTTCGATGTTGATGAACCCCGTCTTTCTAACCTTATAGAGAGTGCACAGTCACAGTGGGGCGTCAACCTCTCAAATCCTGTTACGCAGTACTTGCAAGCTGACCCTGATGATCCCCAATCCCTAAAATTATTTAAGCAATCAGTCGAGGAGATTTTGTTAAGTGGTGTGGGGGAAGCGGCCGCCCGGACCGTCCTCCTAACGTACTATGGAGCGCGCTCCCTGAAAGCGCGGAGAGTAGTGCAATCAGAGGATACGCTTCCCTCACACTTGACTAAGTTGGAAAATGCTGATGTTGAGGCTTCCGATATTATGGTCGCCATTGTTGATGAGGACGCGGCCATTAGGTTGCAACCCCTTGAGGAGCAGCCTGTCAGGGCTGATGTTAGAGAGAGTGAGATAGTACAGGCAATCAATAAGTTTAGAGATGCCTTAAAGAGTGCAGGTGTTGAACTCTCCCCCGAGGATCTAGCAGCAAAGGAGGGCATGCTTCGGTCCATCCTTGAAGGCCACACGACGTTACAGAGAGCCCCTAAGGGTGAGGGGGTAGGTGCGGCAGTTATTCGAAATATGGAGGGAATGTTAGTAAGGGAGGAGGCAATACGCGCTGCGGAGAGGTCCGCCCTCTCCAGAATGAGGCGCCTTAGGGATGTGCTCACCAGGAGCCTCCTCGATCCCTCGGGGAATATAAAGAGGGAGTTAGTGAATGAGGGAGGGCACGAGGGGCAGGACGTTTCGATGATGATTGACCTCTCAAGGGGTGCGTCAACGGCGAGCCGTACTGCGTTCAGGGCCGCTGATAGGGAGATATTTGCAGGACTTACACGATCTGAGGAAAGGGTGTTGAGTGAATTAATTACACTCAGGAGAGATATGCAAATACTCGTCAGGGATCCTGAGTTCAAAGGCCTCCCCATACGTACTCCTAAGGAGGGACAGCAGGCCCTTGAGGCACTAAGGCAAAAGTATGGCTCTGCCATATATGCTAAGGTTAATGACAGAGCGACCAAATACTTCGTGGAATATAGAAAAATTATTGACACGTTTTTGGAGGAAGGCATCGTTTCGCCAAAGGAGGCTGTGAAGCTTAAAAGATTTGCATATAGCCCCCTTGAGTTTATAGAGGAAATGGATCCTATTATTGCCACAAGTGGCCGTGGCCCACGCACTATTTCCGTCAGGTCAAGTGGGATCAAACCCCTCGCGGAAGGGTTGAGCAGAAGTGCACGTAGTCAGCTGAATGTTGACTACTCAAGCCTCCTGAGGGATGCAATTCAAAGAGCTCATGGCAGGGTTTACCGGAATAGAATGAACCGCGAACTCTATGACTTCGCAACCAACAACCCTGAAAACTCCATAATAAGGCTGAATGTAGGGCGTCAGGAAAGGCCCGACTATACTGAGATAGCAGTTATGATTGACGGGCAACCAAAGGTCATGTACCTTGATAGGTACTTCATGGACGAGTGGACTATGGCCCCAGCTCCTAACATGCCTCAGTGGCTTAGGGCTATTTCAGGCCAGGCGCTGGTCCGCCCTCTGGCGACAGGGATTAACCCCTTCATCGCGCCGATTCTTATGTTGTACGATTTACAGTTTTCAGCATTGGTCGCTGGAACTACCCTCGGGCCAGGAGCTAGGGGGATATATCACTGGAATAGGGGCGTGAGCCTTCTTCAGCAAGCGAGTGACTTAAAGGCAACAGCGAGGGATGCCTTCACAAGGACAGGGAGGTTCGATCGTTACCTAAGCCAAGGTGGTGGGATGTCTCTCATGTCCCTCCAAGGGAGGCTGTTCAGCGAGGCGCATAGTAGGGCTTTAAGAGATTTTGAACACTATGCAGGTTGGCTAAATGAGACAGCGGAGATTTGGGTTCGCCTCGCGGTTCGTGAGCGTGCATTGAAGCAAGGCTTTGGTGAGTTGGAAGCAACCGCTATCGCAAGGGGGTACTTGGATCACGCAATGAAGGGGGGCATGGCGGGGCAGTTTGATCAAATCTCCCCTTACTTTAACGTTGCCGTCCAGTCTTGGAAAAACGTATTCAATGCAGTAGGGCGCGATCCAAAAAGGATGGCCGCCAAACTAGCGAGCATAGGCGGTATTTATGCAGGATTTAGTGCGTACAACATATACACTGACCCCGAGGGATGGGCGCAGGTGTCCCCTAATGAGAAGGCAAACAACGTTATTATTATGATGCCCTTTCTTAATAAGTTTGACAGAGAAGGAAACCTCCGTCATGCTTATGTAAGGATACCCATTGATTACACGATGCGCCCTGTCAAGGCGGGAATTGAGGCACTATTACAGCATTTGAGAGGAGATGGGGAACCTAGTGAACAACTATTAGCCGGTGCTCGTTCCCTGACCGATGTCATCCCCGGCGCAACAGGGGTTGTGCCTTCTGTCTCTGCCTTAGTTGCCTATGCTACAAACCATGACTTGTTCACTGGCGAGCCTATTTATAGAGGGCCAAGGGTTAGACCAGGACTTGAGTTTACCCCCTTTAATGAAAGTTTCTCAACTCACCCTCTCGCAGTCGATATGCTAGGTCCCTTGGATATTTCCCCTGCGAGAGGCCAAGTGGCTCTTGGTAAAGTCGTGCCTTCCGGCAACCCTTTTACGACTGCCATAGGCGGAGTGTATACACTCCTCGCGAGGGATATCTCTCCTGAGGATAAGGAGGCTCTCGCGATTGCCCTTTCCAAGCAGGCCCCTATTAATAGAGTGCTTAGGTTTACTCATCCATCTACCCCCTATGTTGAAGATTTGGAAGAGGTGATAGTTGGTGAGAACTCACGCCGGCAACCCATCATTAATGAGTTGAATAGGCTGAGTCTCAGCTTTCATAGGGGCTACACTTCACTAGAGGATGTCAAAGAGTATATTAAGTCGCTCGAGAAGATGGATCAGGATTGGGCATTCTCAATGTTTGAAAATGATATTGAAATTAGAAAGGTGTTTAGTGAATTAGGGCCGGTTCCGTTCTTACCTTCCATGAACAACTTTAGGGCAGCAAGCAATATGCTGCCCACGGCCAAGGCCAACTGGCTCGCGGGAGTTATCGCTGACGCGGTTGATGGTGGGAACGTTGAGGAGATTAGGGCAGTCAGGAAGATAGTTAAGAGTGTGCCTGGGTTCAATGTTAGGAACACTCAGTTTGGGGCAGCACTCGCTGAGGAGCTTGAGAGATTAGGTGTTGACTTCTAACCCTTATCCCCAATGTAATGATACATCACGTCATGCTTTTCCTTTAAAACCTCAACACTAATATATTTCGCCTTACTCAATAAGCTCTGAATTGCATCAATCATAAGGGCGTCAATATCAGGGAAAAAAGCCTTTAATACATCACTCCTCGTGATAGGCCCATACCTTATCACCATTCTCAAAACATTGTCAGTCGCGTCAGAGAAACGTGCCTCCCCGACCCCCTGAAAGGCACGAGGCATCTTCTTCTCCGTGAGCTCGAGAAGGCCTCTCGCTCTTTCAAAATCCTCCTCAACAATTTCAAGAGTATTATCCCTGCTGGCGGAAAGGCACATGCACAATTTCCAAAGGTGTGCAGCTCTCCTTGAGCAATAATACTGAAATCTCCTATCGGGAACCGCGTACGTATCATCCTGTTCTGCCCTCCTATATGCCGTATACCACTCCTGATACAACATTTCCGCCTTAGGTGTAAAGTTCATCTCTCCAACCATCATCCCTATCTGCTCAAGATCCCTCATTAACTCATCGAGTAGCCCTTCCCCTACTAGCAATTCCTTGCCAGGTGATATCTTACCTAACTTCTCCTCAACAACAAAAATCATCCTTGAGGTGATTCCCCCTCCTATTGATTGCTTTGAAAACATTTCTGGGATCTGGTCAGGGGTAGTTGCACCTAGGAAGTTAAAGCAAACCCCCTCAATAGGCTCAATTCCCCTTTTCATAGTGTCCTGCCCCCACTTGGGACCGGAGTCGTACCAGTCACATAAATGACCTAATAGGTCTTGATTTTCCCTTTTCCCTTTAATAAAGACGATCAGCTCCTCACTAACCTGAGTTATTGCTGATTGAAACTTTAACATTCCTGAGTCTGGGTCAGTATAGTGTGACTTACTTTCTCTCATAAATCTTACAAGTGCGGGAATGGTGATATTTGCTGATGGTATATAAACGTTGTTTAAGTCCTCAAGCATTGTGCGAGAGAAGTGGAGAGCCGTCCCCTTCCTCATGCCGGAGGGGCCAACTAATATAATATATTGATTAGGGTATATCGTTTTCCCTTGACGTGCAATAAATACTTTGCGTTGGAGGGCGGCGGCAATCGTTGAGACGCCAGCCCAGGTGTGATAGGAGATGGGGGGTTCAGTACTCTCTGTATAACTGAGATACCCGCTCAACCAATCTTTCAGGGAGCGAGTCATCTTTCCTTAATCCTTACTTGGGGAGCTCTTTGTACGCGCTTTCTAGTCGATCGGCCATCTCTCCAACATTATCAACTATGGGCACCTTACGCATGTCCGCCCAGTTGAGTCCTATCTTCATCTCTGTGTCTATCTGAAACTCTCTATTGTTATACATAAGAACGGGGTTTATATGATCCCTAACTCTCAACACCGCCTTTGCCACCAAATCCCAATTCTTCGCTGGATACTGTGCTAGGATCTCATCATGTACCTGTGAGAGAAGTTGCATTGGTTCAATGACTTGAGTGCGGTCCTGAAAGATTTTTATGAGCCCCTCGTTTATGATCCCTCCAACTGTGCTTTGGGGTTTGAAGGAGTATGCACTCTTAAAGAGGGCATGGTCCCACCTCCCCCTAAAAGTAATTTTATGGCCGAAGCAATTCTTGAGGGTTCTATTCTTCCTCAACTCATGCTGAATTCCTGGATAGTAAGATCCCCGAAGACCGAGGTAGGCGTTGTGGTAGGCATCATGAAACCTCTTCGCCTCCTTGAACTCAAGTTCGTTTTCAGCCGCGAACCTCATATATCCTTCATCGTAGTTTAGGGCATGATTTGACTTCTTCCCCATCTGCCTGACTGTGACAGTCCTCGGGAGGAAGGGGGCTTTTAAAATCTCAGGGACGTGTTCCTCCCTCCCCTTGTGCAACTTCTCAGGGTCTGTTACCTTCTCTAATAGTTTATTCTCCTTAATAATCATACTCGCTGGAAGGCCAGTCATTAGTGCCCCGGTGCCAACATGAGGGTCCATCTTCTCATTGATGACGCGAAGCATGTTTGCATCCTGACTTAAATACGCAGTAACGATCCACTCTGCCTGAACTTTGTCCCAACCTAGGAAAACATACCCTGGATCAGGCACCATAAACCCCCTAAACTCAGGATGTATGTTTTGAAGGTTTAGGCCGGTATTGAATATTGTCTTAGCCGATGAGACGCGAGTAAATTTAGTACCCCTTGGTCTCCACGAACATCGCAGACGGTTATCAGGGTCGAGGGAAACCTCCAAATATGTAGAAAGCAACTTCCTGCGCTTGCGAAGTTTCGTGATAAGCTGCGCTTCACGAACACCCTTAGCAGCCATACGAGCAAGTGCCTTCTCGTCAGTTGTGACGGCGCCCGTCTTTCTTTGCTTATAAGGCTTATATCCTTTAATGCCGTAAAAGTACTGCTGGCATTGTTTGGTACTATTGTAGTTGAACTCAAATCCACATAGACTGTTGAGCTCAGTCTGTAACTCCTCAATAGTACTATTGGCATCTGCCTTGGTCCTTTCCAGCCTACCCTTATCAATCCTAATACCTATCAGCATCATATATGTAAGGGCGTCACACAAGTCGATAGTGTTGTCATACATATCAGCATAGCCAGTTTCCTCCAACTCCTTGAATATATTCTCAGAGCACTTATACGTGACCGCTGAGTCAAGGCATGAATAAAGAGGATAGCTATCCTGCAGGGCTTCCGGGTTCATCATATACTATTTGTTTCCCCCTCATACGAGCGTAGGCAATCTCCCGCTCGGTGCTCTCCCCTATATAACCGTTGGTGTTTATTATGTAGACGACCTCCGCCATGTCAATCTTCGCGAAATGGAGGACATCAACTACTGCCTTGTTTTCTCTGCTGAGCTTTACACTGTCAGCATGGCCGAACATGCCCACAGTCACAACAACCCAACCCTTGAGCGTGAAAAGGGCGTTGAGTTTTAGAAACCTATCCTTGAACTTCGTCGATCCGCAAAGACATATTATCGGCGGAGGCTGTACGTTAGCCATACTCGTTTTCGACTCTTCCATGTTTCACCATGTCCTTATAGTAAGGTTGTTCTGTAAACAGTGACGTAATCAGTGCTAGACTTTTTTCGAACTCGGGATACATAAGGGACCATGCAATCATCGTATCCTTCACAACACCCTTGGGAAAAATATGATTACGGTCAATGAAAAACCAGTTGTCAAACATGCAACTGTTATGCCCTATCTTCTCTATCTCCTCATCCTCCATAACGTCCGCGACCCATAGCCAAAGTTCTAACTCCTCCTCCTCCGTTAACTTTCGAGAGTTAAAGGGAATTGTGATGCACCTGTAACTGGAAATTGCGAATGATATGCGGGAGATTTGATGGTTTGCCACCTCTATGTCATAAGCGAATTGCCTTTTATTATCCTTTATATATCTGAGGAAAGATATGCACTCATCGAATGACGGGTGAAGGGAAAACTCATAAGGAATTGGTTCAATTTGGGAAAACTTGGATTGTAGCGCAACCCTCTTGAGGTCGAGTTTGATTAGGGAGCGCCACTCAAAGGGCCCCCTCCCAACGAGGGTTGCCGCAGGATGAATGACTGGTATTACTTTCCTGCCGTTTGGCCCCCTTAAAATACTCCCCCTCCATTTTGTAATCCCTACCCTTTCGAGGAGAGCATACATTGCAGGGTTTCCCATTGTTACATAAACATTTGCCTTGCAATTCCTAATCTCATCTAACAACCTATCCCTTGACTTTAACCCTTCGAGAGTGAACTTGGAACCACTGAAGAGTAGGGTATCATCGCCAGCACGGTATAGACGGTCGCTGCGCTCCCCAGATCCTTTTTTGTATATGGGGAAGTCGAAAACGTTTGTGAGATAACAATCACGCCGTATAATTCCTGCATAGTGGAGGCACTCATTGAGGACGATGCCCGCCTGCCCACGGAAGGGGCCACCTTCCCTCATTTCCTCCTTAGCAGGAGCCTCTCCTATAAGGCAGATCGGGCGATCTAATGAACCCTCAGGCTTGTATAACACTCTGGTCCTCCGCGACCCTGCCTAGGAAGTCCTTCTTTACATTCTCATCAAGATCCCAACCAAACCCTACTAAACTCCTTTTATAACATGCCCGCAATGTGACTCCACTACCTAGGAAGGGAACCACAATTCTTGACTTAGGGTACACGAACGTATCGAGTATCTCCAACATTAGCTCGATAGGCTTCTCGGTTGGGTGTATCTTGCGCTGTGGATGGACAACCTGAAAGGCAAAAACATTAGCCCTCCCAGGGTTTCTCATCATAGGGCTGCCCTTCCGGCAAACGAAAAATGTCTCATAGACATTACCAAGGTTTGCCTCTGGTGCATTTGTCTGCCCGGGTGAGCGCTCCTTAAACCATATTGCCGGGACGTCGCTAAGGCCAAAACCAACTTTTCGGAGGATTTCTCTTACCTCCTTATACCAAACTATTCCAAACCACCAGACGCAGTATGATTGATCGTCGAGAACTCTATATACGTTGGTCGCTGTTTCTATGATGAAGTCAAGATATTCATCACTGACTATCTCCGTGTATGGTGCTGATAGTGCCCTACACTTCTTTACATCAACTAAGCTAATGGCGTAAGGAGGATCAACCTCAGCGAAATTGTAAAGCTTGCTACCTAGCGATTGGAGGCCCTTAATGGCATCTCCTATATGATAGTGGTCAGCAGCATACTTTACTGCGTTTGATATAGCAGGGTCGCCTTCGGCTTCCTTGAGGAGACTGGCAACCTCAACGTGCGTCTCCAATCTCCTAATGGCCCTGTATGCATCCCTTTCAGTTGGCATATCCTCAATATCAGGTACATGATGGAGGACTTTTGCTATTTGAAGAACTCGATTAAGGCTTGAGCTCCCAACCTCGAGAAGGCGGGCTGTCTTTCTTTCACTCCAAGTGTCACCGTACTTGTTAAGAAGGAGTTTATGAATTGCCTCCTTGAGACGAACACTTTCGGCCCATGACAAGTCCTTCCGGTGGACGTTCTCATATAACTCAATTTCCTTCTCATCTAACTCATCCTCCGTCTTTCGAATTATGGCGGGAATTTCTCCAAGGCCAGCTAGGCGACAAGCAGAAAGACGCCTATAACCTGCAAGTAATTCCATATTTTCGTTGATAGTGATGGGTTGAATTAGGCCCTTGCTTTTAATAGATTCCGCGAGAGTTTCAATATCACCCATCTCCTTTCTAAATCTTTCCCCAACCTTTATATCATCCAAAGGTACGTCCTTGATCTTCATTCTATTAACTCCATGAACTCAGCCCTTTCCTTAGGAGTCATGCTCTCAAACATTTCCTTTATCCCTCTCACTCTCTTTCTAACTCTTTTCTTTTCCCGTTCAATAGGAGCCTTTGATGTATCTCTATCGGCTCTTATCGAACGGATTAGCGACAGTTGTTCATCTCTCGTCATAAGAGTGAACGGACGGCGGAGATCCTCGAGTTTCACCTTTGAACCTCAAGCATCTTCTTTATGGCTCATCTGTTGTCCCATGTTGGGACACCACTTTCGGGAAAATATAGTCCAACTCAAAGTCCCCACTCATAATCGCCCCTACCATTATCGCCCCCCTCTTTTCAATGGCGTCGGCTACCATTTCTAGAAGCCTACGCATTATCTCTGACCGCATTCCATAAGGCAGTTTTGACAGCCTTGAATGAAGGTCGCGAGATATATCAACAGATACTCTAACCTGGAGGGGTTTCAACAACTAACTCCTCATACTTCCACTCAAACCTCTCAACCGTCCCCTTCCCTAAATAAGTGTTATAATGAACTTTCCAATAATTTGCTAAACCTTTGATATCACTTGGCAAGGGTTCTGGTACGCGCCAATAATGCAGGCGGCATAGTATAGTAGCAAACTCCAAGTCGAGGATCAACTTTCTACGCAATTCCGAGTAGTCCATCCCCCATACACCTTCCGGGAATGATACTAGTTCTACGAGCTTACTTCTCTGCTCCACATATCTTATAATGTCCCTTGCGGTCCTGACTTCCATCTGATATATGCCGAACGCCTGGCCGCCTCCTAATTGCGTCAAGAACGTTCCAAGGTCACTCTCAACTGCTGCCGTTCCCATTAGGAGGTTCTCAGCTTGCAGAGAGAACATTCTAATGCGATGCAGCACAGGCCTTATAACATGGTGTCTTAACTCTCCGGCACTAATACCCATGTCCCTACATCTCCCACTTCGCTTTCTGTTTCCTTGACTGTTTTCAGTCCATCACTAATGGTTAGGGGGCAACCTCCCACTTCATTTATCTCATTCCTGCTCAACGCCAGCATGATCGCCTTGCATAGGGATAGAGCCCTTCTTAACTTATACTCCCTCGTAACGCCATCAATAATGGAAAGAGCACTTTTATCCAACGTGTCTTTGAGGTTGTCTACACACCCATCCCTATCATGCGGTAGGATAAAGCCACAGGTTTTGCAAATCCTATCCTTCAACTCAACCTTGGCCTTCTCAATATCAGCCTCCATTTGCGCCACCCTTTATCACGAGACCCTGGCCGGTCGGTAACTCTAAAATCTGATGGTCAAACTTCTTTACCACCATACTATCTGCAACATGTAACCTTCCATGAATTATATGTCCATAATCGTCCAAAATGATTACACCACCAGGGACTATCTTTGGGAATAACTCCTCTAATGTTAAGGACTCCGCCTCCGCTACATTCAAATCCATATGTAGGAAACGAATCCCTTCTATGGAGGTGCTCCTCAGGATGTCAGGGAGGATGCCTTTATGAACTTGGACCTGTTCGACGTCTTTGAACCTCTCCACTACATACTCATAAAGGTCATTGATATCTCCCTTTAGAGCTTTGTATTGAGGATTGAGTAGAGTGCGCTCCTCCTCAGTCGAGTACTTCTCTGGCACCCCCTCAAACGTATCAAACAAATGAAACTTTATTCCCTTCTCTTTGATGGCCGTCCCTAAGTAGTCAACAACAACAGAGGCTGTAAATCCATTGAAGGTACCACACTCAATCATATCCCCTTTCGGAAGGGAGAAGGCATAGGAGGAGGACCATGCTAAAACATGCAGTCTCCAAAGGCGGGACATCTCTATATCAGAAGTTGCATTGCGGAAAAACGCCTCCTGAAACCTTTGCTCTTTAGCGAACGACATGCACCTCAAAAAGGTGCACAACATATCATTCATGTAATAGGAGGGATAGATCTTTTGAATTTCAGCTAAGGCTTGAGCAAACTTTTGCTCGTCCTCCTTAGACTTGAACCCATAAAACATCTACCCCTCCGCACACAACTTTTCCCAGACCTCATTGTGATCTGCGATCTTCTCTTTATCTCTATCGCTTAGGGTAAAACTATCTTCGAGATATATAGGCTCGAAAGCGACGCACTCAGTCACGACGGTCTGGGCGGCGCAGGAGGTTATCCCTATCACTATCACTGCGAGGGCGATCGCGTATTTCACGTGCTTCATTTCGCAATCTCCATGCTTTCTTTAAAGAGCGTCTCTCTCCCTCCCTAATGCCTGACCTCACGAGGGATTGCTCGCGAAGCCAGGACATTAGGAAGTGAGCGAGTTTAATAAGGGAGGATATCAAACTCGCCCAAGGCATGACTATTCCTTATCATCCGCGTTTTTCGCGGCCGCAAAGTTGAAGGCCCCCAACTCCTTAATCCTCAGGATTATATTGATTAAGGGAGTCAGGCGGCCAAAGAAAGCATTGTCAACCTTCGTCGGAGTGAAGGCTGCAACAATGGAAAGTCCTCCAATGATTTGAAGGAGGGCTTCCCATGGGAAATCCTTGAAGAAGCCAAGGATTGTGTGTAGGAAGTCCACGTTACTTCTCCTTTCGGACTCTGATTGATGGAGCCCACTGGTTTCTTATAACTTTGTAACCATCTTTCAACTGCAACCCCCCTTCATGCAGAGCTCTTGATCTCCTTTTGAACACGCGCACTGCGGCATCAAGGTCATCGCTTTCAAAGACAAGCCACTCTTTTCCTGACAACTCTCCTGGATGCCGTGTTACTCTATAGCGTGGCAACACTTACCTCCTCCTCCGCGCTCTTGCCTTGAAGTCATGGCCTTGAGGGATTGGAGGCAGGTCGAGAGAGTTACTCACTCTCCCCTCGTACTCACTCTGCGTAACAGCACACTGTGCCGTTTGGCCCGGAGTGATCAGTTCAGGATCAAACCCCCCATCCCAAGGGATGTTGAACAAAGCGCAGAACCTCTTCGCGAAGAGGACCATTGGGTTGATCTTTTCCTGGGGAGTGCCATCATTTGGGAGAGTGATATAGTGGCGGATTTGCGCAGGATTTGCCACAACGTCTGTGTCAATGCTGAGCCTGATAAGCCACTGATTTATTCTTTCTTCTCTCTCCTCAACTGATACGATCGTCACTGAGTATTCTCCCTCAGGGACAACCTCCGGCTCACCTATCTCGTCACTTCCTGGGACTGGAATTAATGGCATACTCTTTCTCCTTCTTTAGCAGATTGCCTATCCCATACTTTTCTGGGCGCGACCAATCTCTAATGGTCACGTCCTCATAAAAACCTAGACCCCTTATTGTGCACCTAACAGTTTTGTAGGCATCGTTGGGTCTAGTCTGCACTTCAAACAACTCACTTACCTCGTTGCTCTTTTCCTCCTTCATGGATTGACAACTACAGACCAAGATCTCACTGAACAACATTGGTATCCTTGTTCTCAACCTTCCAAGGAGAACTAGCCTTGTGAAGGATGTCGAGTTCCTCGAGCCTCTCTCCCTTGTATCCTTGTCCTCCAGGTGCGCCGATAGGAAGATGCTTTTCCTCATCTGCGTTATGTTTATGAAACTATTTTCTATTGCTTGCATTACGGGAGCATAATCATCCTCCTGCGGCCATTTGCCATACCTCCCGTTTGTGTAGGCTATTTGTTGGAGGCCAGCGGCCTGCAACATTGTTGCTCCGTCAAAGCCTATTACATCATACTTATCATAAAAGCCCGACCTAAAGCTCTCCTCGAAAAACTCGGAGAACTCCTCCCAAACTACTGGCTTATCGGTGATTTGTGAGATTTGCTTACTCGAAATCCTCCCCTCGAGGGAGATGATATCCATTGGAAGAAGGTCAGGCTTGAACTCAACATAATCTATGTCTTGACCCCTTATTGTCTTTAGTGTATTAGGATCAAATACATGCATGAACTTTCTACCGGGGATGGTGCAAAACAGGGAAGTTTTCCCTCCCCCTGCAAATCCGACCGCTAGGTAATTTCGAATACCCAGCTCTGCTTTCTTAGCACTACTTACCGCCATAGCTTCAGTGCTAGCCATATACATACTCCTATGAAGATTATCGCTACTATCATCGGGAGCGCATCTATCCCCATCCTACTTCTCCATCCCAATAGAGTCGAGGTGGAGTAAGTCAAACGGTTCCCACTTCTTTTCTCTAAACCCCTTAGGAGGCTCTGCGAGGCACTCAGGGTCGGGGTGCATCTTACATATATCAATGTAAGGGCACCAATCACACTTATACCTATCCTTCGGGAACGACCTGAGGAAAGAGCCAGTCTCCTCAAGACCAGTGAGCTGTAGGGATTTTTTCTCGTTCTCGATGTTCTCAAGGAGTTTGTTTGTCTCCCAGAACCACGCTTCTATATGAGCTGTTGCCCTTTCTATCGGGATGAGCTTGAAACAATCGTATATGTAAGCGTTAACTAGTATAGCGTCTACGTATATCGACTTGAACTCCTTTCCATACAACATCCTCATCGCATGGGTGTATCCATCTATCTGAGTATCAGGGGTAAAACCTTCGAGATAGTGGCGGTTGAAGCCTGTGTTCTTGCTCCCCCAAGTTGTCGTCTTGTGCTCAATCCCGTAAATACGGCCACCTTTTCTGACAACCTTATCAAGCCTTCCTACATACCATGCTGTGCCTTCATCACCGCCTAAAGGGACCGCGAACGGTAACTCGATCGCTAGGAGTTCGCACTCCTCAATGAACTTCCTTCGATGTTCGATGTAGGCGGCTATTATCTCCATAGCTATTGATGGAGTGCGAGGGCCTACCATCCTTAATTCATCAGGATCATCTCCTATATCATGCGGAGACTTCCCTGTCTCCTCCTCCCACTTCCTAACAAATGCCTCGCCTGCTCCTACCCTTATCGCATTATCACTAAGGCCATCCTTTATACCAGGCCAGATAACATCCATCGCGGAGTGCATACTCGCACCGAATACTAACGGGTATGATATTTCTTCTTGTTCCCAGTGCCTGATATGCCGAAAGTACCCGCGGCGCATACAATATCTATAGTTTCCGCTTTCTGTATTGTCTATATATCTACGCATCTATGGCTCCTTTATTGTCGGCGGCTCAACGTCAGGCCATTCACTTTTATCTAAACCAGTCAGGAGGTATATGGCCTCCGCGAGTTCCCTGATGGCCTGCGCCATGAATTGCCTGTTTAGGCTGTAGGACAGGCGGCGGGCATTTGTGAGTTTATCCCAAGCTATGCTTAGGTTATCAGGTTCATACCTCTCTAGTTTAGGCAGGTCCATCTTTGATCGTATCCTCTTCTTCCAAGGTTTCAGTAAGAAGGGCGTCGAGGTCTAACCTTTTCTCAATATATTTCCCATCGTAAAATAGGAGAAGGTTGAGCCTCCCTGTTTTCCTTCCAAGTACAGCAGCTCCCACCGCGTTCAACACTCCCAGAGATGTTAGAATGAAGTAGTCATTAGGGCCTGCTCCTGTCATAGCCCTTGCGAACTGCCGATAGATCTGGTTCACGTTTGACTTACGGACGTGACCCTCTGTAACATAGACAAGTTCACCGAATTTCTCGGCGGGACTGTAGTCGTGCCCGGACCTGTTAGGAATGAATACCTTTGTCATTTGAGGTCCTTTTCTAAACTGGATACATGATCTTGCAGGCCCTTTACCAGGGCACTTTCTTCTTTTACTAGGTGTGCACCTTGAAGCTGCGACAGCTTGAAAACTATCTCTGTCAGGCGCAGGATTGCGTGAAGTAGCGCAAGGTGCCTGTCTGTTTGGTTATATTGTAATCTATCCATGACATTATCCCTCGTAAATTGAGACCGAGGAAACAGCTACAACTCCGAGCCCGGAGCAGCTGTTCCCTCGGTCCCCATCCCCCTTGGCAGGAGGAACAAGCCTAGCCCTTGAAGTACTTTCTGAGTTCGGCCTTCTCCTCAGGAGAGAGCTTATCCCAATCGGACAACATCTTCTCCTTCCGAGTCTTTGCCGGAGCCCTCATGCCGGGCTTCCAGGCCTTCACTGCTTCCGTGAGACCTGCGTTGGGTTCTTTCTTCTCAGTGACGTTATTCGCCATTACCCTACGCATGTAGGCCTGGAGATCAATGACGCCAGCGGCTTCGAACTTGTGAAATACGAGCTCGGCGCCAAAAATCTTGACCGCCTCGTCGAGATTCTTCCCGAAGTTGTATGAGGCAGTCGCTCTCGTGCCTTTCTTCCCACCTATACGGGCTGATACTTCAGACATGCATATCTCCTATTTGGTTTATCTTTCCTGATCCGGAAATTACACGCATCATCCCATATTTTCGCGGAGTTGTCAAGCGTTATATTTTCCCTGCTTTTGATGGAAACCTCGTTATCGGAAGTCCCTAAACAGAGAAAGAAAAGATAGTTCGCCATCTTCTCGAACCCCGTGTGGATGACTTCATCGTTCATACTAAACGTAAACACGTTACCAAACATACTTTGCAATAGAACCTCCCACTCCCACGCCGTGCGGCACCCTTTGTGTTCTCTTTTACTTATAGGGGATGCATGTATTTGAGATTGATATGATGGCGTTCCGATTATGAATGGCCTGCCAAGCTTGAGCAGGACTTTAACACCCCTTATGAGCTCATGCTGCTCCAATAGAGAGAAATGCTCTATAACATCTATGCAGTATGCACCATCATAAGGTTCACCTTTAGGGTTAAAGATGTCAGGCTCAGATATTAAGGCATGGTGGAACTCAATATTTTTTCTCACTGAGGCTGGCCTGTTGCTTGAGTCTAACATTAGAGATTGGTCACTATCAATGGCAGTCACGTGCCCTACCATTGATGCAACTATCGGAGTTCCAAAACCATCTCCACATCCTATCTCCAACACTCTCAGCCTATGTTTCAACATTTTAGCAACGAACTTGTACCTTGAGAGCGTGAACAGTATATGCTTGGGATCCCTCTCCCAAGTCTCGTCAGTCTGCGATCCCATCATCATCCTTACTCTCCTCGACTATTGCTAACTTTTTCCCAAACACCTTGAGGTATCTCTCAATCGTATGTAAAGTCCTGACACTATTTCCTGTGCCGTCAGCCCTCATATACTTCCTCCACGAATGGGCACTATATCCTGCAAGCATGGCCAAGCTTGTCTGGGAGATTGCTCTTTCAAGCCTCATTAGTTCAATTTCCCGCAGAACCCAATGAATATTATTGAAGGCTTTGGAAACCCTCGAGCGTCCTTTTCTCATTTTAAACTTTTGTGAGATAGCGCTTTCACTCCTCCCAAGCATGAGTGCCATACGAGGAAGGGACACGCCATCGCTGACCCACTGCTCAACTTTCATCTCCTCACTAGCTAGCCAGCGCCGAGCCATGTTTAGACCTATGCCAATGACAGTAGCCTGAGTAGTGCGCAACGCGCTTGTTACACTTAGGTTCTTTACAAAGTGGAATGGCCTCGTAAAGGGACTGATCGGTCATCTCCCCATCTCCATCCGGCCTCCAAATGTAGCCTCTCCCATAAACCGTCCCTATCAGGCGTTTGTTTACCAACTTCTTTCTCAAGTAGTGGATAAAGACTGCGACTAAGTTGGCTACGCCTTCTGGCACGTCAGACTCAGGCTTATGGTCATATAGGATGCTGATGAGCCTGTCCCTTGAGACCACGATGCCTGGATGCTCCATTAAGGCTGACAATATTATAGCCTCATTCGGCGTGAAGTGTATCCTCTTACCGTCAACTCTCAGGACACTAGTGTCCCATAAAACCCTTGCTGCTGCCTTCTGAGGTAGGACTCCACCACAGGTAGGGCATTGTATCAAGGACTCAACCATCTTCTAACCCCTCCATTATGGTTTCTATCAACCTTTTAGCTACGGGAGAGAACCACTCGGCTTGCGGTATTCCCTTAAACACAATACAACAAGCCTTCTTGAGCTTCTCATCCTTCTCAGCTTCCAAGACGAAACCCTCACGCTTACTACCCTTTAGCCTTGAGACTATATTACTCCACTCTAAGGCCTCATACCCTTCTATTTTAGTGGCGGTTTTAACTGCTGCCGCCGACGACTCTCCAACACCCTCCCTAATAATATCCTCCATACTCTTTGAGAGCTCACTGAGGATAGCTGCACCTTCTTCATCGAGGCGCCTTTTCTCACTTTCGAAATCTCTCTCTGGTTCGGGATCATCTCCGACAGCTCCGCTTGGAGTTGATTGTTGTTCGTCGCCGAAGGACGAGGAATCTTGCGTTTCAGCCTCAACATGTACTTTAGTAGGGACATAGGGCTCTCTCCTTGCTCTGATCCTTCTAACCTCTGCGATGGTGATGGGTTGCACTTTCTTATATCTTCTGCGTGACCAATCTTCTATGTTGAGGGCGCCAACCTCTCCGTCAGGCCAAGGTACCATCGGCCATTGAGTACCTCCCGCTATACGTGATATGGTGGCCTGGCTCACGCTGAAGGCGCGGGCTATGTCCGCCTGATAATATTCCCCTTCCCATATGAGACGTTTTATATCCTCAACATCCTTGAGGGATAGCCTTCGGTTTAGTCCCATATTAGATAGGCTCCTTTCTTACCGGCCTCCTCGAAACTTCACTCAAAAGCTCGACTATCTTCTCTCCCACCGCCCCTAAAACCTCCTTTTCATCAAGGTCAGGGGCAAAACAGAAGTATTGAGTAGAGTCCCACTCTCCGGTTTTCAATATAGCAGCATCATAATTACTGCTCCAAGGGTTCAACAGAATACTCACCCCCCAGTTGTTTTCGAACCCTATTATTACTTGAGGCTTACCAGAGTGGTAGCGGAACAGAAACTTTGATATCATGTTTACCCTCCTCCAAGGTCAGGAACGTCTATTCGTTGGGGAGTCTCTCTCATCTCCCACATTCTCTCATACGCCCACTCTATATGTCGAGCGAGCCTTTTTGTATTGAAAACAGGGAGGTTTTTTGCCTCAATCCTTTTAGGCCTTCCCCTAAGGGCGATATTAACCGCCTTTTCCTCATACTCATTGAGAGTGTTGGCAACATAATTAGGAAGGCCCATTAGAATGGAGGCCCCATTCCTCCCTTGTGGTGTATCCCCTCTCATTGTGAGAATAGGAACACCCATTGAAAGGGCATCAACAGTAGTAACGCCTCCGCTGTGAGGGAGTGTATCAAGTGCAAGATCAACATGATTCATCCTTTCGAGGTGCTTCCCATGGGCGGCGATAGAGGCGAACACTATTCTTCCAGGAGGTGCCACTCCCAATTCTCCAAAAAACGCTCGGATGTTTGGTTCTTGTAGTGCATTCGACTTGAGTAGCCATAATACACTATGCGGCACTCTGCGCAGTATGTTCGCCCACACTCTAAACATGGTAGGGTGATGCTTGTTTGAACCTGCAAAGTTTGCGAAAACGAAACCTGATTTAGGAAGCGAGTGATCTCCGCGAGAAGTGCACTCCGGACTGGGAGTACCGATAGAAGCGGGCATGAAGGACTGCGGCAGTCGAACAAGCCTTTCCGTTGCATAGTGTTCTTCCCCTTCTGGGAACTGTTCCCAATCTGTTATCAAATAATCAATATAATCCGCCCCTGTTGTATCACTATACCCTAGGTAGTGGCATTGAACGGGAGCAGGGCGGAGGGCGAGCACTTCAAGGGTGGCCCCTCCAGTGTGGCCTGCGAGATCAACAAGAATGTTTATTCCATCATTACTTATGAGACGCGCAACATCCATGAAAGATGCCTCGCTTACGTCCCAGAAGTGATCGAAATGTTCAACCAACTCGCCAGTTACGTAGTCCCCTGTCACTGGAGTTGTACCATATGCAAAGAACTCAAACCGCTCATGCGTGTGCTCCTTCATTAGGGAAAGAAAGGCCCCTCCCGCACTATGCGCTCTAAAATCTGGGCTTAAGTAGCCAACCCTTAGTCTCTCACCCTTTCCCCTATGCTCAAATGAAATGCTGAGGCCTGGCATTAGGTGGGCTGCCATCTTATACTTCGCCGCGGTTGCTTTTGCTATCCTAAGTTTTAGCTCGCGTGATATGCTTAGCGTGTGGAAAGTGAAGGCTGCCGCCGTTGGCAACATTCTATTATTGAGCTGATGCTCAGTTAGCTCTATTAGGAGTTGTTCCGCGCTCTCCAAGTCGTGCCACGCGCATTGCGCCTTTAGTATTGGGACCAAACTTGCTAAGAGTTGGAGAGCCCCAGGATGGTGCCTGAGGCATTTTCTTATTATTAATAGCGCCTCCTCGTTTCTGTCAACAGTCCCTAAAAGGGATGCTAGATTATGGAGGATAGCAGGCGATGTTGGCTCCAATCTCAAGGCCCTCATGTAATACGTCAGGGCATCCGCATACCTATGCAATGTTTTGAGGCTGCCTGCTATATTGTTGTAGGCGCCCCAGTCGTTAGGAGTTAAGGCGATAGCCTTCTTAAACTCCGCTATCGCCTCAGCATGACGGCCTTGAGTTTGGAGAACTTGTCCCCTGCCATTATGTACGCTTGCTGGCAACACTTACTTTTAGTCCTTTCGGCTCTACTCTTGGTGAGAAGGCGGCTTCTTCCAACTCAATCTGCCCTTCTTTGCGAGAAACATCCCAAGTCCGTCCTCCCAGATGTAGCGAGCTTCCTCGGCTGAGAGATAGTACTTTTCTGAGTCTTTAATAAGCCGATCCATCAAGGCTTCCCACTCCAAATCTTCTCGCGTATTCCCTGGAATCATATTGTCTGTCACTCCTGGTGGCAAGTTGTAGTTGCTTGACATTTGTCTTTCTCCTATTGTCTATCGGTTCATCTTCTATTTCGAGGCGCTGCAGTTTGGTGAAAAACAGATGTTGGCCCACAGGAAGTCAGCCCCCTCAAAGTCTGCGCCCTCAAGGTTAGCGCCGAGGAAATCGGCGGCCCGGAGGTCAGCCCCCTTGAGGTGAGCATCTTTGAGATTGGCGCTGCGGAAGTCAGCGGCTCGGAGGTCGGCGTGTTGGAGATAAGCACCTTGAAGGTCCGCACGCTCAAGATTCGCGCCACGGAGGTTCGCACCATCGAGGGCGGTGTGTTGGAGAGTGGCACCGCAGAGGTTCGTACACTCAAGGTTTGTGCCCTCAAGGTAGGCGTAGGTCATGTACGCTTCGCGTAAGTACGCTTCACTAAGGTCTGCGCCACTAAGGACTGCGTGCTGAAGGTCCGCACCTCGGAGGTAGGCGTTTCTTAAATCAGCATCGTATAAGGGAAAGTCCTTCTGTACAGCTATTACAACAGCTTCGCCTGTTCGAATGCAGTTCGGCGCGCTATCGTACTCCGGCGGGAGATCGACTTTACAGAGTACGGTACCATCATTTCGACGGATTGTTTCTGTAGTCATCGGTTTCTCCTATCTTATCGATCAGCGCCCTCAAGGTTGGCCTCCTTGAAGTCCGCTCCGCGCAAGTCGGCATTCTTGAGGAACGCAAAGCGTAGGTCTGCTCTGTAGAGATTCGCATCACGGAGATCAGCCATCTGAAGATTCGTGTACTGCAAATTCGCGTGCGCTAGATTGGCGCTAGTAAGGTTGGCACTATAAAGGTTGGCGTTACTAAGGTTGGCGTTACTAAGGTTTGCGCCTCGGAGGTCAGTGTTGCCGAGTTCAGCAGCATGAAGGTCCACACGCTGAAGGTCTGCGTCATTAAGGTTTGCACCTCTGAGATCAGTGCCACTGAGGTCAGCCGCATAAAGGTCTGCCTCTTGCAGATTTACACACCGAAAATCGTGGGATTCTTTAAGATCGGCGTGACTCAGGTTGGCACCTTTAAGGCTTATACCCCTGGCCGCAGCAATTTCAACAGCCTTGCCTAGCCTTATCTCCCACGATTTATCATCATATCCCGCGTCCAGAGCGATTTCACAAATTACATGATGCACGTTACGTCGGTAGATTGCCATTGTAGTCATCAGATCCTCCTATTGGCTGTCTAAGACCATTCTACTGGCTGTCTAAGTTCAACGCAATCACAATCCCATTCTACAATTTCCTCCTCAACTGTCTCGTCTGGGCCTGTTGCAGTGAAATAGATTGGCCTCGTCACTGTGCGAGTGCCGAGCACATACTTCGTGCAGACGAGATTTTTAAACGTGTAGAATGAAAGAGTGATATCCTCTCCACAGATGTATCTCATACTGAAGAAATCAGGCTCAATGTCCCTCGAAAATGTCTTGAGTATTCTAGCCACTCTAATCGTTTGGTCTCTCGATTCCAAGAAGATGTTTAGAATTGGGTATTGTGGGACAGGCAAGTCAGGATTGGCCCTGTACAAGGCCTTTAATTCCTCGAGAGATTGTAGAAAAGACTCGTTGGTGGTCATGGCTCCTTCTCCTCGGTTTTAGTGGTGTCCCATGTTGGGACATGAGATGATGTTTTCCACCTGATCCCTTTGTTAAACTTCTCTACGAAATCCTTATCTCTTTTCTCCTTTTTGTACCTACCCGTTTTCGCGAGTATCAAAGCCTTCATATCTCTCAGGGGCCTCGTGAGTTGGATATAAGCGGTTGCGATTTGGTCCAACTTTTCCAGGAAAGGGGCCTCCTGCTGCGCTCTAACTTCCCCTGCTTCAGCTATCAATCTATCCACCTGAGCAATATAACTCTCGCAACCGAAAATCAACTCATCGTCAATTCCCTTTTCTATCCCATCTAGCCAGTAATCACCTACGCTGAGTAAATCCCTCACGCGAACTTCCAGTTGTTTAATCTCCTCCTCGGTGTACCCACTACTCCTTACTGGTATCGCAGGCGTCTTGCTCATGTTCTCCCTCATTCTCCTTCAGTGTTAACATCCGGTATAACATCCCAGATAACTAAACCCTTCTTGTGTAACTCGAAAACTTGCCTTCCACCCTCCGGTGGGTGGAAGTATTGGAAGTGCATGCCTTTAGACGAAGTACTGCTTATCACGATAGAGCCATCCTCCTTCAACTCAACACGCGTTGAGTGTACATTTTGGTAGTGCTTCTCTGAGTTCATGACTGTTCTCCTTGGTACGTCTGGCCGATTATCACTTCGGGACTACTTCAACAGGGGATCGCAGTCCCACTCGACGATCTCCTCCTCGACCGTTTCGTCTGGCCCTTCAATGCGGGTAGGTCTCGTGACCATGCGAGTTCCGATGACGCGGCGCGTGCAGACAGTGCCACGCCCTGTAAAGAATTCAAGAGTAATGTTTCCATACTCACGCTTTACAAAAAATTGACTGTCGGAGTATTCCTTCTCGAACTCCTTGAGCTGTCTGGCTATGCTCACCATTTCCTCCCTGGTAGCGACGTAGACGAGCATGCGCAACGCAGGTAGGGCTGGGAGGGGAAGTCTTGGGTGTGCTCTGTAAAGGGCAGCTATCTTTTCAAGGGAGTCAGCAAAGGCCGCACCCTCGTCAATTTCTGTCATTCCTGTTTTCCTTTCGTTGCTTGTGGTGGCACCTTCAAACTCCGCAGACTATTGTCCCTGATAAAATACTCGAGTTGTTGCGGAGGAATAGCTGCATGGGAAGCACGATAGCCTGCCTCCCCATGAATGACCGTACCGTAGAACAATACTCTGCCGACAGCGATAAGGTTAGAAGGTTTAGGTATGTAGTCAAGTAAAGCAGACCTCTCTTTCAAACCGTGAAACCCACAATTACAACTTATGGCTGGTGCATCGTGGGACTTTTCGGCGCTGCAGAAAGCACGATTCTCGCTCGTTCTGGACCACTTCCATATCCCTCCAGGCAGGTCGCTACAGAACAAGGAAAAAAGCTCTCCGTCGATGACTCTCCAAGCGCGCCAAGCCTCTATGTATTCAGTTTGGAACTTCATAACTTAACCTTCTCCTTCGATCTCTTTCACTGTGACTTCAATGTTGTGAGGTGCCAGCACGCCAACCGAGGCACCGAAAGCGGTCTTTCTCACGTAAAGTGTTCCTATCCTGCTGTCCTTGATATTCAAAAGGGGGATGCCATCCTTGGTGACTTCCCTGTACCTCAGAGCACCTTTTGTGCTGCGTTCTAGAGTCATTATTACCTTGAACATTTCTAGCTATCTCCATTGAGTTGAGTTGTGAACCCCGGCATGGCAAGAGAGATCTCGTCAAAAATCGCATCCTCAAGGTTAACACCCTCAAGGCCGCCAAACGAAAAGGTGGCGTGTCTAAGGTAGGCTCCTCGAAGATCCGCGCCTCGCAGATTTGCAGTGCGTAGGTCCGCACCGTTCAAGCCTGCTCCGCGTAGGTCTGCATTGCGTAGATCTGCGCCATTAAGGTTTGCACCCACCAAGTCTGCGCCTATCAAATCCACGCGCTGCAGATTTACGTTGCGTAGGTCGGCCCAGCGTAGGCTGGCCCCCTCCAGGTTTGCTCCTGGAAGATTGGAGACTCCCCTAAGGTCCGCACTAGTTAAGTCGAAATCTTTAAGGCTCACGCCCTTTTCCAATAGGATTTCAACTACTTTACCGAGCCTTGCTGACCGTGGCTTACTATCATACTCTATAGGCAGATCTACCGAGGTCATCACAGTACTTGGACGCCGATAGATTGTCTCCGTAGTCATCGGTTTCTCCTATCGCCGGTCTGGGAGATCGACAGGGGCCAAGACCCTCTTGCGAGGTGGCCTCTCATACTCCTCATCGGGGAGAATAGGCGTTCCGTCGGGGTGCTCAACTGGCACTACGACGATGACTTCAATTATCTCGCCTATACGCATTTCGCCCTACTCCATTTATTTGAGGATGGCACCATTGAGGTTCGTGCCATATTCGTAGATTGTTTTTATTTGATGGCAACGATCATGT
>Ga0137829_11900650_pt1 | contig 41726 bp, 36 predicted proteins | sample OV2TP2_FD_97737 | JGI IMG/M metagenome (GOLD analysis project Ga0137829, IMG submission 97737) | reverse complement strand
AATCTGTTGAAAACAAAGCACGAAACCCAATTTTTGCTAGCTAAAAATATTATCATTGATTTACAAGCTTTTTATTGAAAAGTTGCACTTGTAAATTGAATGTGGGCAAGCTCAAATAACTAACCAGAAGAAATGTTTCGGGATTCTGGTTTGGGATTTGGTTATTGTTTCTTATGGTTTTTCAAGAAACTGGATTCCCGCCTTCGCGGGAATGACAAAAAGCAAAAGTTAACAACAAAAAACCCTCTCTCTAAAGAAGGTGAAATATTGCCTTCCTCCGCTTATCGTTTCTCCCCTACTATCCGCTTCAAATCAGCCACAATATCGTCAAGGCGCGTGTCCGCCTTTACATAATACTTATCAACGCCGAACGCGAGATAATCCTTCCGCGTATCTTCTTCGTCCGCGTTTGACACCACAAACACCGGCAGCAGCCGCCAGGCGGGATGTTCCTTTAACAGCGCCACAAACCCTATGCCGTCCTCTGTTCCCAGCAAGTAGTGATCCACCCATACGGCATCAATATGTTCCATGTGCGTTAAAAAATCCACCGCCTGCGCCACCGACCGCGCTGTTATAACGTCAAATCCGTTTCCCTCAAGTTTCAACTGCACAACTTCAAGCAGCGGCCGCTCGTCCTCTAAAATCATGACGGTACCTAGCCCCCGCTTTCCGCTTGCTTCCGCTCTCTCCTCTTTTTGCGGGTATTCTTTTTTTGATGTTTCCATATAAATAATCTGCCGCTTTATTATATCATGATAAACCGGCTTTGCCATTCTCTCCGCCAACCGGAAAATCTATGGTAACTATAGATCCCTTCCCTTCCTGTGATTCTACGCGTACGTCACCGCCTATCCGGCTTATCACCTGCTTTACCATATACAACCCCAAACCGGTACCCCCCGTGTCATCTGCATACGGCACGTTGCGTGCCCGGAACGCGCGCTGGAATATTTTATGTATTTCTTCCCGTGGAATGCCGATGCCGGTATCCGTAACGATAAGACGCATTGCATGCGCGCCATGCCGCTGTACATTCACGGAAATCAACCCATCGGCGGGCGTGTAACGCACCGCATTTGATATGATATTTTCCACCACAATACTCAATACGCTTTCATGGTAATACAGGCGCTGTTCATGAGCAGTGTAGTGTTCACGAACAATGAGACGCTTCCCCCGGATCGCTTGGCCCGACGCCTCCAAGCATTGCCGGCATACGCGGGAAAGTTTAATGCCGCGGCTGGAGCTGACGGCAATATGCCCAAGCTCCATGCGCGTAACGCGCAGGAATGTATTAATAAGTTCGCTCATGCCGGCTGCGGCGTTGTGGATATGGCGCACAAGCCCTTTCTGCAATCCCGTCATATCGCCCGCATCGCCGGAAAGCAGCGTCTCCGCGTACCACGCTATAATTGATACCGGCGTTCGCAACTGATGGGACGCGAGGGACACGAATTCCGTTTTGGCGCGGTTAAGTTCCTGCTCCCGCATAACATCACGGAACAGCGTTACCACGCCGGCAACAACGCCATCAATACTAATGGGCGAAGCAAGCACGGTAACCGGCAGTCGCTCTCCCGTCCGCCGCGCGTAATAATACGTTGCGGTAGCGCGCACGCCTCCCATAAGCGCTTTCTTATTTACATGCTCTTCCATAGGGATGGAGGCGCCGTTCTCATCCGTTACGAGCGGCACATCCTGCGCCCATACTTTGCCGGTCAGTTCCGAAACAGCGTATCCTATCATATCAGCGCCAAAGCTGTTTATGAACGTAATACGGCCATGTTCGTCAGTAATAACGACACCCACGCCTATTTGCTCTAAGACGATGGTGTCTTTTGCGTGCAGCGCTTGAAGCTCACGATTATTGCGCTCCAGCATTAAGGATTTCTTTTCGGATTCCAGCGTTTTCTCGCGCACAAGCATATGAAGATTATTCTGAAGCCGGTGCGCCTCGGCCGCCGATTTCATAACGGCTTCCGCGATTTCCTCCAGTTCGTTGCCTGTGGTAAATTGAGCGCGCCATGAAAAATCCGCGTTTCCTTTTGCGTAGCTTTCGCGCACGCTCACCACGAACCGCTGCAATGCCCTGGCACTTACAGCGCCTATGAAATACATCGCGACGCCGGCAAAGAAAACAATCGCAAGAAATCCGCGCGCAAGCGATATAAACGTATCCTGAAAGCCCGCATAAAAATCACTGAGATGCACGGTAGAAACAAGTTTCTCTCCCGTCTGCTGATCGGTGATATATACGAGTATTTTGTGATTGTTTTGGTAATCGCGCGAAATACCGGTTGCGCGCTCCTGCATCTCGCGAATTGTCTCCGGCGCGAAGATTTGGTAAAAATCTGCCTGGATACCGCTTCCAGCATGCGGCGGAATAACGACGGTAAACCCATGTTCTCCATAGGTAAGATTCTCGCTAAACGTTTGCGCAAGCGTTCCCGAAGTCGGACGACGAACGATATCGGACCGTAAGAGCTCTATATCCCGCCGAATAAAAATCAACAAGCTCCGCTCCAGCGAATCTTGAAGGCCGCGGATGCTCAATATCCCAAACAACAGCGCGTTTCCGAGCGCCACCGCAAGAACGAGAATAATGAGCTTAGCGGCAATGCTTTGGCGCGGAAACGCAAAGTGCGGATACTGCTCTTTCAGGCGCAATCGCAACTCGCCAAGCGGCGCTTCCAGTACCACATAAAACATAATGCCAAGCAACGGAGCCACTGCATATCCGTTAAGGATCGTCTTGACGCGCTCTATGTGAGGAAGAAACGAAAATGCTTCCAGGTACAAAACGGCAACGGTGTACCAGCCGATAGAAAACAAAACTGTCGCCCACGCTACCGTGGTGGGGTATCGCAATACTATGCGATATGCCCATAAGACGGTACCGGACGATGCGCTTTGCGTATTGGCAATGCGTTCCGGCTCCCGGAGAATAAACCATGTAAACAACGCCAGAGCCGTGGACAACACAGGAATACCGTAAAGAAACGCAATAACCACAAAGCGGAGCTGAACCGCGCTTATCGTAAGCGTCTGGCTCACATAAAAAAGCGCGAATATCCAATACCAAAAAACGCTAAAAAACCAGACTGTTACGGCAAGCTTGACAGAGAGGCGCAGTTCATGGCGTCTGTGATATATCACATACGCGGAGAGAATATGCGCCCCCATGACCAATCCCATCAAGCCGGTGATTATGTTCCATGTAACTTGAAACATTGCGGCATCAACTATTCCCGCAACGATACAGGCCGCCGCAACAGCGCCGCCAAGATATAACCTGTGTTTTAATGGCATAGTGCTTTCATACGCACAAAAAGCGTTGCTATAAAGAGCGCCTTACTAGAAAAAACACGCGGACAAACGCATACGTGTCTTTGACTTTTAATTACGAAAAGCGGCAGGGAATGTGACTAACCGAGCTTTACACGCGCCGAAGGCGTGTGGACAGCTCGGTTTGGCACATTCCGGATGACGTGATGCCGCATTTTGTAATTCACAGAAATGTTACATGTAGCCGCTATAGCGGCTAAACTAAAAAAGCGCCCCGGCTTGCACCGGGACGCTTTTTGTTGTTATACGCGGCTTACCTTGACCGCTTGCGGCCCCTTCATTCCATTTCCTTCCTCAAACGTAACTTTGTCGCCTTCGCGAAGGTCGTTGAAGTTTACGTTTTGAAGTTCTGTAGAATGAAAGAAAAGGTCTTTGGACTGGCCATCCCGGCTGATAAAGCCGTAGCCCTTGTCCATCATCAACCGCGCAATTGTTCCTTCTTGCATTGTAACAAAACTAAATCGAGTAATTCTTCAAATATGCTACTGAAGATAAAACTCGACCTAGTTTCCTTTCAGTACTTATTTGAGTATCTCCATTATACCAGCCGATAGAGCATTGTCAAGTGTCTTCAATATAAGCTGTTACTCTTCAATCTTAGGCTTCTCCAATACCAGCGGATCAACCGTTTGCTCCTCGCCGGTTATGCGGAACACGTCTTTGTCTATTTTTTTGAGTTCCTTGTAGCCGATATTGTACGTTCCTACCAGAGTACCCAATTGGGCGCCCATCTTTTTTACATATTCTTCATAATTCACCAGATGTTTTTTGAGCGCTTCCACGTTCTTGCGTATCTCTTTAGCCGATTCCTCAATCTGCAGCGCCCGCAGGCCCTGGAGCACCGTCTGCAAATAGGCCAAGAATGATGTTGGCGATACAATAATTACGTGCTTTTCCTTAAACGCGTATTCTATTAAATCCTGCGTGGATACCTGCACTGCGCCGACTTTGTTTATCAGCAAATCATAATAAATCGCCTCAGATGGTATAAACATAAACGCAAAATCCATCGTCCCCTCCGATGGCTTTATATACTTGGAAGTCTCATCAATGCGAGTCTTTAAATCCTGTTTAAATACTTTTTCCAGCCGTTCGCGTTCTTGGCTCTGCTGCGCAGCCAAAATACGCTCATAATTTTCCAGCGAAAACTTGGAATCCACGGGAATGATTTTGTCTTTTACAAACACGACGGCATCCACTATAGAGCCGTCCGAAAATCCGTACTGCATGGCATAGCTTCCGGGCGGCAGAACGTTTTTGAGCACTGTTTCCAGGTAATATTCACCCAATACGCCGCGCTGCTTGGGGTTGCGGAGAATATCCTGCAAGCCCTGGAGCTGGTCGGCAAACCCGACCACTTGCCGATTTGTCTCGTCCAACTTCGTCAAACGCTCGGTTACATCCTGAATAATCTTGGTACTCTGATGAAACTGCTGCTGCATGGACTGATGCGATTCGCCCATCCGCCGGTCCAGCGTGCGTGTAATCTCCTGCAATTGTTGTTGGAGCATAACGAGGGATTGATTGTCATCCGGCTTGCGTTTGCGAAGAGTATAAAACAACAAGGCAAAACCTAGCAGTAAAACAGCAATTAGAATTAGAAACAATAGCTCCATAATGCAAAATGTAAATATCAAAAATCAAAATGACAATGTAAAATGACAAAATGAAAATACAATTTCTTGTTTTTTATTTTAAATTTTTGCATTGTCATTTTGCATTTTGATTTTTCAATTTTAAATTATCGTAATAATGTAATGAGCGCCGATCCCGGTAAGCACCAAACATTTCTATTCCGCTTCCCCGCGTCTGATAAACCACCATTTGCCAAGCTCAATAAGGAACAAACTGAACACGCCAAGCGCAAAAATCAAAGATACGTCGAAACGGGAGATGGTTGTTATGGAAAGCACGCCGCTAAGCGGCTCAAATATAAATGAAAGGAGCAAGAGCGCTATGCTGATGCACAGCGCAAAAAGAAAGAAGGGATTGCTGAAAAGCCGAATGCGCCAAAACGGCTGCCGCAAGCTGCGCAATGAATACGCAAAGAAAATGGAATCAAGCGCTAATCCTATAAACATAAGCGTCCGGATACGGGAGAGCTCATACCCTGCGTTCTGAAGATATAAAAACAGTCCGAATAATGCAAGGTCAGTGGCAATGCCGATGATGAATATAAGAAACATCATCTCGCGCGTAAAAACCTTATCGCGTACGAATTTGCGCGATCGCATCACGTCCCTTTCTTTCGGCTCAAACGCAAACGCAAAACTTAACAAGCCGCCGCCGATAAGATTCGTCCAAAGGATCTGCGTGGCAAGCACCGGCAGCGGGTAGCCGGCAAGCAGCGAGCCGCCGACAAGTACAATTTCCGTAAAACCGGTCGCAAACACAAACGTAATAACCTTGCGAAGATTATCCAAAATAACGCGCCCTTGTTCTATTGCGCTAACCAGCACGCTGAAGCTGTTTTCCAGAAGCACGATGTCCGACGCCTCTTTGGCGACTTCCGTCCCCGACCCCAACGCAACGCCCACGTCCGCGCGCTTCAAGGCAGGCGCATCATTGACGCCATCGCCCGTCATGGCAACCACCGCTCCCTTTTTCTGCCACGCTTCCACAATCCGCAATTTCTGATGCGGCAGTACGCGCGCATATACCGAAATGGATTCCACGCGTTCCATCAGCGCTTCCGGCGTCATGGCTTCCAAGTCCTGACCCTCAAGAACAACTTGGTTTTCCACATCAATGCCTACTTCCTCGGCAATGCGCCGCGCGGTGAGCTTGTGGTCGCCCGTTACCATAATTGCGCGCAAGCCCGCTTTGCGCGCCAGCTGCATAGACTCCGCTACATCCGGGCGCAAAGGATCATGGAACGCGATCATGCCGACAAATACCAGATTATCAAAAAAATGCTCCCCGTTTGGCATGGGGATATGTTCAACCGTCTCCCGCCGATACGCAGTTGCCAACACGCGGTTGCCCCCCTCCGTAAGCTCTTCATAACGCTTTATAAGAACGGCGCGCTTCTGTTTTGTAAGCGGGAGCGTTTTATACGCGCTTACGTACACGCGGTTTGATTTTTCCAGCAGCGCCTCCGGCGCGCCCGCTATGCGCAGCAATGTGCCTTTTGGCATTTTATGCAAGGAAGCCGCAAACCGTCGCTCCGCTTCAAACGGCAAGAAATCAATGCGTGGGTGCTCGGCAAGCACTTTCTGTGGCTCCACGCCTGCCTGAATACCCGCCACCAAAAGCGCCTTGTCAGTCGCGGTGCCGCGCACTACCCAATCATGTAAATCCGCATCAGGATTTTCTATGAAAGCATCCGAGGTGGAGACGCCTATAGTCAACGCCGCGCTCGCATGCGCTTCCTGCGTCAATCCGTCAACAGAGCCGCTAAACAACTGCCCGGCAGTCACCACATGCGATACCTGCATGTTTGCCTGCGTGAGCGTGCCGGTTTTGTCTGTGAGAATAATAGTGGTAGAGCCCAAGGTTTCCGCGGCAGTGAGTTTCTTCACCAAGCCGCCTTGCCGCAATATCCGCTCCATGCCCAACGCCAAGATAACAGTAACGGCAATAGGCAGCCCTTCCGGCACGGCTGCCACCGCAATCGCGATAGACGTAATAAACATATCCACGGCAGACTCCCCCCGCATTAAGCCAAGCGCAAAAATAATGGAAACCGTCAGCAAAACAAATATGCCGATAATCTTTGCAAGAGACGCCATACTCCGCTGCAGCGGTGTCTTGACTTTGCGTGTCTCTCCCACCAAAATGCTGATTTTTCCGAATTCTGTGTAGTTTGCCGTATTGACCGCCAATGCTTTTCCCCATCCATCTTCCACAAGCGTCCCTGCCCATACCATGTTCGTACGGTCCGCAAGGCGCGTGTCCTCCGGAACACTGTCCGGCTTTTTATCTACGCCCACCCATTCACCCGTCAGCGCAGATTCGTTCATGCGGAGATTCCGCTGTTCTAAAATACGCGCATCAGCCGGCACAAAATCCCCCGCGCGCAAAATAACAACGTCACCCGGCACGATATCAAAAGCAGGCACTTCATGCTCCGCCGCATCCCTCATCACGACCGCGCGCTTGGTAATATGATCTTGCAACATAATGAACGCGCGCGATGCTTTCCCTTCTTGGATCACGCCGACAATCGTGTTTATCAGCACGGTGATAAAAATAACAAGCGCGTCCGTTCGCTCGTCCAACAGAAACGAAATCATCCCCGCCGCAATCAAGATGAGTATGAGAGGATTTTTGATTTGATGCAAAACAATCCGCACCAGATGAAACTCCTCGCCGCCCGTGAGGCGGTTCTCGCCCAAGCGCTCTTTGCGTCTGTCAGCTTCTTCCTGCGAAAGCCCCGCATGCGCATCCACTTCAAACCGCCGGCATAGCTCCCGTTCATGAATAGCATGCCACGCATCTTTCCCTTGCGATAAAGACATGAACGTAGTGTATCATCCAACAGGCGAAGTTGAAAACAATACGATTCCATGATATTGTTTTAATGTTGCTCCTATCGTCTAGAGGCCCAGGACGCGTGGTTCTCATCCACGTAACACCGGTTCGAATCCGGTTGGGAGCGCAAAAACAACTACGCTCCGACCTGGTCGGAGCGTTTTTTCTTCCTTATCATCTCAACTCCCTTGCTTCCGCATAAATTCCCACTTTTCCTGTTGTCTTTTCTCCTTACAGGGGAGGCAAAGCCATCCGCTATCCGGCATGCATGTCATTAATCCTCTGCATTGCCGGCATATCACGCCGGTGCATTGGTCCGACGCGCATCCCCCTTTGCATTTTTCATAAACACAATTCTTCACTGCAATCACCTCCTTTGTAAGTAAACGAAACTTGCGTTTATTATACCACATCCTACTCTGGTCTCAAATACTTTGAGTTACGAAACGCGCTCTTGTCATTGCGAGTCCCGGTGTAACCGGGACGAAGCAATCCCGAAAAAATGCAGCAAATCACGGGATTGCCACGGTATTCCGCTTTTCCGCCCAAGGCGGATCCGCCTCTGGCGGACAGCCCTCGCAATGACAATGTTTTCGGAGTTTCGTAATTCAAAGTATTTTCGTTTATCAACGAAAAACGCAATACTGCGTACTGCTATATCTTATTTGCAACATTATCTCGCGACCGCGAGATAATGTTGCAAGTAAAAAGACGGCATATAGCATATACCGTCTATACCCAAATTTTTTTAAGAAAGTGTTTACAAACCCTTCGTAACGAAGCTTTCCTGCTTTGAGCTGATACAAGGAAGGCAAGTAAAACGGCATAAGCCGTAGCAACGCTACGGTGAAATGCCGTTTTACGCAGCCTGACACCGTAGCAGCCAAAGTAGGAAAGCTGTAGTAGAAGGGGTTTGTGAACACTTTCTAAGTCACACCCTGTTACAAAATCCATCCCACCTGTCCGCCATTGTCTAAAGCTGTAGGCGTTGCGTTGGCAGGCGGGAGGAGTAGATGTCCTATATTATATGAAGCTCCACCTCTTTATAGTGGCTCCGTAAGTACTCAAGATATTGTGTGCCGCCGGTCCCACCGCGCTCCTTCTCTCCGCTCGGTTTGTGGATGTACTCAACCGCAAACTTGTAGTGCTGTTCCAAAAACCGCGCCACATTGCATACGCAATGGTTGTACGCGTTGAGAAGCCATTGGTTGTCCCTACGCGCAAGAACATACTTTCGTATGGAAGCACCTCCTCCCATCTCCTCCACAAACGCCCGATGCCCAACTGGCATGTACCGCAACATATCCTTCGTGTGTTGTACCAACGCGTCCTCCCCATATTGGATGCCGAGCGCAGCAACATATACAGGAATAACAGAACTCTGCGCCCCGGTTTCCCCGCGAAACGCCTGCGGCTCTCCGCTGAACTCGTCCACTCCTTCGTACACCACGCCTTGAGGCAGAGGCGTATGCAGTCCCCAGCCATAGAGATACGGCCGCACGCGATGGTAGTAAATACGAGGATCGCACCGCTCTGGCATCTTCTTTAAAATAGCCGCCATCATATGCATGTAGGCAGCCGCGGAATGCAGTAATTCTGCCAGTCGGTCATCATCGCCATGTGCAATGGCATCTTTCGCTTCAGCCAATGCCATAAGTCCCGGTGCGGCCGCCTGCTCTATTGCCACATGAACCATAATAAACCACTGCTCATCCACCCCACCCAGAAACCCTTGTATAACAGCGATCTTCTCAAGATTAAGATATCTACTACGGTCATAGGACAGGACAAGCGGCCGCCAATTTTGAAGCACGTACGAAGCATAGGAAAGCGCCGGCGGACGCCCCAGCTTTTTTGCCACGTAGCACAGCGGCACCGCCACGCTTTGCGGTATTTTCGCAATCGGCTTCTCGCCCGGAGCACCCCACACATACCCGTGCGCAAAAAACGATAACCACCGCATGGCCCACTCCGGATCGCTGCGTGCGATTTGTTCAAACCATGCGAGAGGCATCTGATCAATCCAGTTTCGGAACGTACCCGCCGCAAGCAGATGCGGCATTTCGCGCGCTATCGAATCCCATGGGTTTAACCAGCTGTCGTCCAAAATCTGCGGGTCTTTCTCCGGCAAAAACCCGCGCATAGGTGAAACATCAAAACGACTCAAGTATGAATCCACATTAAACGTAACCGTCATTACACACCTCTCAAGGAAAGATTACCGTCAATGTTATACCGTTGCGTCATGCCTGTCAACCATAAACTGACTAGACACCGGGTGTTTAGTCAGTTGAATTCGTATCTTGTCGGGTTGCGTAAATTCCTATTGACACCAGAGAGATAAAGGCACATTATTAAATATATGCAGCTTACCGATAATCAGCTGGATCTGCTTTCTAAATATTTTTCTGATATATCAAAGATTCTTGTGGCCTCTACTGTCATTGGGTTCTTTGTTCCTGTTGCAGACGTTACGGTGAGTACTGCCACGTTTATCACGGGCGCATTCATGGCTCTTGTTTTTCTTTCTCTCAGCCTTCGCCTTGTAAAATTTTAGCAACCATTATGGATATCAACCAAAAACTTACCATCGCCTATCTTGTTATTGGAGCCGTTGGCCTGATCATATTTTGGTGGGCAAAACGGCATAGCAAATAAATATGAATATATCGCTTTTTGAAGCAATCACGATCCTGCTCGCGCTCGCAATGCTTGCTATCGCGCTCTTTTACGAACCACACAAACGCAACCATTGATTTTTATACTCTTATACAGCTTTCCAATACTCCTCCTGCCGGCATAGCAGGTCTTTTGCCTGCTCGGGATGCGCCATAATCTCTTCCACCGCGCGCTCCATGCGCATGGATTGCGATCCTTTCACCAACAGTACATCCCCTGGCTCCGCCAGTTCTTGTAAAAATTTCCCTGCTTCCGTGGAATTCGTGAATTCATGGATACCGCTTGCTTTCATGCCGCGCTCGCGCGCTTCACGCGCAATGAATTTCGCGCGCGGGCCTACGGTAACGAGCACATCAGCGAATGCGCGTACCAACTCCCCCATTGCCTGATGCGCCGGAATGGTAAATTTTCCGATTTCCAGCATATCGGCGAGTACGGCAATGCGGCGGTTTGCAGGCATATCGCGCAGCGCATCAAGCGCGGCATGCATGGCGGTGGGAGAGGCGTTATAGGTATCATCCAAAATGAGAGAGTCTTTGATGCCTTCCAGCAGGCGAAGCCGGCCGGGAAGAGGACGATACGCTTGCAAGGCCGCCACCGCATCCACCATATGCACTCCTAAACAGGAACCGGCGCCAATCGCGGCCGCGGCAACGTATAACTGCTGCTTGCCAAGCGCCCCTTGGAGCCGCAACGGTACGCTGGAACCTTGATAATCAACTTTGCAGTGCACGCCGGCAGGGACATCAACGCCGTGGACATTGCGCTCTGTTGAAAGCGCGTAATGGGATACATGTATGTCAGCGCCCTTGCCGAACCCGAACGTTACCACGCGCCCGCGCGCTTCATTGCGCATGTCATACACCACATCATCGTCCGCATTGAGAACAACGCATCCTTGAGCCGCCGTTTTGCGCACGATTTTTCCCTTTTCAAACGCAAGCTCTTTGGGCCCCGAGAAAAATTCCACATGCACGGGCATCTCGCCTATGGCGGTAACAACGCTTACCTGCGGCTGTATAAGAGAGAGGATTGCGTCCATGTCGCCCGGCCGGTCAACGCCCGCTTCCAGTATCAGAACTTCGGGATACGAGTTATGAAACCGCGCCATAAACCCGTGTATAAGTACGGCAATCCACCCGAACGCCGAACCCCACCCGGTTTCCAACCCCAACACCGTAAGCGGTACGCCGAATGCGCTATTGTAGCTCTTGGGGCTTTTGCGTACCTTGAATTTCGAACTCAATACGCAGGCAATTGCTTCTTTGGTGGAAGATTTGCCGACGCTGCCGGTTACCGCCACAATTTTTGGGTTGAATTTCTTCAGCACCACGCGCGCCTCCCACCGAAGAATTGTCTGGACTAATTTTTTTAACATATTTTTACGAGTTACGGATTACGAGCACCTTTTCTATCCGGCGGTATTTCATAGTAACTAATCATAAATTCCGTAAGTTTCCGGAAGGGTTCGGATAGTGTCTGCGACGCATACGGCATGCCCTGCGGCTGTTCCATATATAGCAATATAAGAAACTGCGGGTCAAATGCGGGCGCGTATCCGAAAAACGCATGCAAGTATGCATCGGAATAACCGCTCGCGCCCTTTTTGGGGATTTGCGCCGTTCCAGTTTTGGCGGCAATATGATACCCTGGTATCGCCACCGCACCCCCTGCTAATGTCTTATCCACTACGTTTGAAAGCATGCGCGAAACCGCCTCGGACGACTCTTCTTTGAGCACGCGCCGGCGCACTACCGGCTTTGTTTCCTCAATAACGGTATCTCCCTCCTGTATGCGCTGCATAACATACGGCCGCATCAATTCCCCGCCATTCGCTACGGCGGCAAGAGCCGAGGCAAGGCCTACGGGAGTAACGGCAATGCCCTGCCCGAACGATGCCGTTGCATATTCAACTTCCCTGCCTGTGTCCAAATTCCTTAAGTTTCCGGCAATCTCCTGTGGCAAATCAATGCCGGTATTGCTTCCTAACCCGAAACGATCCATATAATCGCGAAATGCGCGGGTACCGAGCTGCTGCATAATAAATACGGTGCCGGTATTGAGGGATTGATCCAAAATATCGTACATTTTTTGCTGGCCGCGGCCTTTGCCGTCGTAATTGCCTATCGTCGCATCCCCCATCTTGAGCGTGCCTGCATCGTAATACGTAGTCTCCTCGGTAATCGCGCGCGCGTCCAGACCGGCCGCCATGGTAAGCGGCTTTACGATAGAGCCCATCTCAAACACCTTCTGCGTAAACGGATTCAAAAACACCTCGTAATCCTTGACGTCGCCATAGGCATTCGGATTGAAGGCAGGCAGGCTTTCCATGGCGCGAATGGCGCCTGTTTGAGGATCTAGTACTAAAATACCAACCGATACCGCTTGCCAGCGCTCCATCAAATCTGCCGCAATAGTGTTTGCCAATGATTGTACATGCGGATCTATAGTGAGTATCAAGTCCCGTCCGTCTTCTTTTTTTGTAGTCAGCTTGCGTGATCGTTCTCCCGCGTACTTTCCGCTTGTTCCGCGCAATAAACCATCATACTGTTGCTCAACGCCGTATCTGCCCGCCCGCGCGTCATGTACGAATCCTACAAAACCCAGTGCATGGCTTGCCGTGGCACCTTCCGGGTATGAACGGCGATCTTCACCGCTCAGCCAAATCCCCGGAATCTCATGCTGCGCTATCGTCGCCGCCGCATCGCGTGAAATATCGCGCGCAAATACGACATATGTACTGTCTGCCGCGGCCTGCGCTATAAATTTATCCTGTTCCAGCAAGAGAAACTCGGAGAGTATGTCATACGCTCTTTGGGGATTCTCCATGCGCCGGGGGTTGCCTTCCAGTATAAATGTCTGCCGCGTGATGGCAGCAGGGATAAGGACGCCCTCCTTATCTTCAAAAAAGATATTGCCGCGCTTCGGCAACGAGAGATATTGAACCGCGTGCTGCTGTGCTGCCGCCGTTCGGTATTCATCCGCGCGCGATACCTGAAGAAAAAAAAGGCGCACCGTCACAATGCCTGCAAGTACCGCTAGTATGCCTGCTACAATACCGAGCCGTCCCATGGTATAAATTAAAAATTAAAAGTGCAAAATGTAAAGTTATGGTATCCCGACCCTGGTCGGGATGTTTATATAATCGTGAGCGAAGCAAATACAAAAATTTTGAACTTTGCACTTTGAACTTATTTTCTTGCAACTGATGCGTCCTGCCGAGGCACAAAATGCACAGGCCCTGCCGCGTATAAATTCTGCTCCTGGGCCCGCTGTTCCAGCCAGGAGCCAACCGTCATATGCGCACGCTCCACCTCCAACATGCGCACTTCTTCTTGCGCGCGCGTGATGCGCTTACGCCCTTCTTCTATGGCAAGCGTATGAACAGCAGCCGCGTTTACACCATAAATATAGAGCGCACCGGCCGCCAAAAAACCGGCACACAGTACGCCTGCCCAAATATATGCCTTCCATATTTTTTTTGCTTGATAGGTCATCTGCGAAGGAACTCGTAACTCGTAATCCGTACATTGGAAATTATAAAATTTATTCTTTTTGTACAAATTAAAATTACGGATTACGAGTTACTGATTACTGATTTTCTCCGCGACGCGGAGTTTTGCCGGCCGCGCGCGCGGATTCGCATTACATTCTTCTTTTGTGGCGCGCGCTACGCGTTTCGTAATGCGCTTTATACTTGATTCCCGTTCCAATTCACGGAACAGGGTTTTGACGATTCTATCTTCACCAGAGTGAAACGAGATAACCGCAATGCGCCCGCCCGGCTTCAAGCACGCACACGCATCCTTGATTCCCTTCGCAATATGTTCCAATTCATCATTGACGCGCATGCGCAATGCCTGAAATGTTCGCGTTGCGAAATGGATGCGTCCTCTGCGGTACGGCGGGGGTACTGCCTTGCGTATCGCCTCTACCAAATCCCCCGTGCGCCGCAGGGGAGAACGTTCGCGCTCCCGCGTAATACTTCGCGCAATGCGCCGCGCATAGCGCTCTTCGCCCAGCGTGAATAGCAATGCCTGCAGTTCTTCTTGCGTATAGGTATTTACTATCTCGCTTGCCGGGCTGCCTTCTTGCCGGTTGTACCGCATATCCAGCGGCTCATCGCGTTGAAACGAAAACCCGCGCCCTGCTTCCTCTATGTGAAAAGAACTAAATCCAAGATCAAATACAATGCCGTCTGCGTTTGTGAAATTATGCTCTTGTGCTATCTGCCGAATGTTGGCGAAGGTGGAGCATACAAGCTTAAATCCTGAAACCTGAAACCTGAAACCTGAAACATTCAAATGCTCTACAAGCTCACAGTCGCGGTCTATGCCGAGAAGTTTGCCGCTCTTTCCAATCCGTTCAGCAATCGCCTGCGAATGGCCTCCGCCATTGATAGTCGCATCAATGAACACGCCTCCCGTCTGCGGATTTAAGTATTCCAGAACTTCATTAAGCAATACCGGTTTGTGCATATAAATAATTCAAAATTCAAAGTGCAAAATGCAAAGTTATGGTATCCCGACCCGGGTCGGGATGATTATATAATCGTGAGCGAAGCGAACACAAAAATTTTGAACTTTGAACTTTGCATTTTTAATTTTTAAAACGCTCCTACTTCCCCCAGTTTCTCGGCGAGCTTGTCGGCATCCCGCTCAACTTTTTTCTTGTATGCGTCCCACGTATTCTCATCCCATATCTCAAGCCGGTTATAGACGCCGGTAATAACAACCTGCGCGCCCAACTTTGCAAAAGTACGCAGGTGATCCGGTATCAAAACCCGCCCGAGCGCATCCAGCGCCACTTCCTCCGCGCCCGCCAGCATCAGCCGCACGAATCCGCGCATGTCCGCTTGTCCGGCAGGAAGTTCGCTCAATTTTTCCGCAATCTTCTGCCATTCCCGTTTGGTATACAAGAACAGCGATTGGTCAAGCCCGCGCGTCAATACCACGCTGCCGCCCAATTCCCGCCGAAACTTTGACGGAACGGAAAGCCGCTTTTTTGCATCTATGGAGTGATGATATTCTCCGAGAAACATTTTTATTTTTTAATATCCCACTTTCTCCCACTTTCATATTCTACCATACCACTCTACCCTATGTAACACCACATATATCCAAATGGTACCCTGTGTATAAAAAAATGGCTTATAGTAAGCCATTTTTTGTGATTTCCACGAAAAATCCCCCGTATAATACACAGTATTTCCACAGGTTTACCAATAAAGTAAGAAACATTTGGAAGGGTGGGTCAAATCTCGCCATCCTTGCGCGATTATCTGCATGATTCTTGCGCGATTGTTTGTCTATGGTACCATGGAATATATGTTCACCCCGTTAGAAATATAATTACTAACAATGGGTGAAATATTAAATTCACAACTAGCAACATTATGAATAAGTCATCTGCCAAAAAGAGAAAATTTCTAATGGGGTTCAAACCGCAGTATAAACTCACAGACAAAATCGTAGGCATACTCACTGCCATTGCCGAAGCAAGAGCGGCAATTGATCGTGCCAAACTTCTGCCGAAACAGGAGTTGCGTCTCCGCCGACAGGCATTAATTCGGATGACGCACAGCTCTACTCATATAGAAGGCAACCAGCTCAATCTCCATCAGGTAGAAGCGGTTTATGCCCATAAAAAGGTGGATGCCCCGAACCGCGATATTTATGAAGTGCAGAATTATCTCAAAGCCCTTCGATGCATTGAGCAGGTTGTTCAAAAAAATCAGCCGCTTTCCGAAAGAGTGATATTGAAAATTCATAAACTCGTCACCGATAAAACCTTGCCGGATGAGCAGTGCGGCAAGTATCACAGCGGGCCGATTTATGTCGTAAGACGGCGACTCGGCTTTCCCGATGAAAGAATATACACGGGACCCGAAGCCAAAATGGTTAAGAAACTTATGGCCGAGCTGGTTGCTTGGATACACGAAAGCGAAAAACAAGATGTGCATCCCGTGATTGTGGCCGGAGTAGTACACCAAGAAATAGCCGCTATCCATCCGTTTGCTGATGGCAATGGACGCACTGCCCGGGCCCTGGCCACGCTCGTTCTCTATCAGCGCGGGTTTGATGTCAGGCGACTCTTTGCGCTGGAAGATTATTACAACAAGGATCGGTCGGCATACTACAAAGCAATCAATGTCGGCGAGAACTACGAACAGCGCAAGGGCGATATCACGCCGTGGCTTGAGTATTTCGTGAAGGGCTTCAAAGAAGAGATTGATAATGTAAGGACAAAAGTAACCTCTCTCGCCTTAAGAAAAATTGACGACAAGCTCCATGCTCAAATTTATCTTGATAAAGACCAAATGAAGATTCTTGAGTTTCTGGATCAGATGGGCAGAATCGCCATGAGCGATGTCATAGATATTTTGGAATGTCCCAAGCGAACTGCGCAAGCTTATCTCCAACGACTCAAGAAATTAAAGATTATCAAACAAGTCGGCAAAGGCCCGGCTTCGGCCTATGTTTTGGCATAATGTAAACAGGAGAACTATAAACATAATAACTATGAAAACATTTGACCTTATCATTATCGGCGGCGGAGCGGGAGCTTTTGCGGCAGCTATCCGCGCCAATGAATTATCCGCCGAAGGCGGAAAAGCAAAAACCGCAATGATCAACGCCGGCCTGCCGCTTGGCGGGACTTGCGTCAATGTAGGTTGTGTTCCCTCAAAGATGCTTCTTTGGGCCGGAGAAACAATGCATCACGCCAAACATCACGGAATTCCCGGCCTTGATATTGAAATAAAGAATTTTGATTTTCAAAAAGTCGTGCAAGACGAACTTTCGCTCGTTGAGCGTTTGCGTCAAGAAAAATACGAAAAAGTATTGAAGTATCTTGAAAATGTAACTGTTATTGAAGGAAGAGCGGTATTTACATCGCCAAAGGAGATAGAAGTGAATGGCGAAAAACTTTCAGCAGATAAATTTATCATTGCCGCTGGCTCTACCGCTAATATACCGCCTATTGAGAATATTCGAGAAGTCGGATTCGTTACGCATATTGAAGCATTAAAACTGAAAAAACAACACAAGGAACTGATTGTAATTGGCGCGGGGCCCGTGGGATTGGAATTCGGCCAAATGTTCTCCCGCTTCGGCACGAAAGTTACTATTCTTGAATACGGGCCGAGCATTTTCGGCCCTGGCGAGCCGGAACTGGTAAATAAACTTGCGGAGATTCTTGCTGCCGAAGGAATAATGATCTATACGGGAGCAAAAGCGACAAAGGCTCGCGTGGAGAACGGCAAGAAAGTTTTGACGTTTGAGGTGGACGGGCAAACTAAAGAAGTATCGGCAGAGGAAGTTCTGCTGGCTGCGGGCAAGACGGCAAACACCGAAGGACTTGGGCTTGAGAAAGCCAGCGTTGATGTTGACAAGAGAAAGGCAATTATTGTCAATCAATTCTTTCAAACAACAGCGGATCATATTTTTGCCGTTGGCGATGTTACAAACGGCCCTTTGCGACTTGAACCAACCGCCGGACGCGAAGGCACGCTTGCCGCAGAAAACGCACTAAAAGGCGCGGTACTCTCTATTGATTACAACACCGTGCCTTATACCATTTTTACCGATCCCCAGCTTGCTGGTGTCGGCTTTACCGAAGACGAGCAGATGAAGCAAATGGGCGTGTGCGCCTGCCGCACGGTTTCTTTTGAAGACGTGCCAAAAGCAATTATCATGCGCCGCACCGAGGGAATGATAAAAATGGCAATTCACCCGCAAACAAAACAAATTTTGGGCGTTCACATCCTCGCGCCAAACGCCGGAGAGCTTATCGCCGAAGCGATGATGCTGGTCAAGAACAAAAATACGATTGACGATGTGGTGAATTCCCTGCCCATGTTTCCTACGCTGTCCGAGGCGATAAAGATTGTCGCGCTTTCATTCACCAAAGATATTTCCAAATTGAGTTGCTGTATTTGAAATATGAAGAACTTTTTAACAACTTTTTGGTTCGGAGTAAAAGAGCCATTCAAAAGTTCTAATCATGCCACTCTCTTTGTGGTTGCATTGCTTTTAATGTTTGCTCTTTTTGTCCTTATCCCTGTCTGGACGGTGGCCGGCAATACTCTCGCTTACCAATTAAGGATTTTTACTCCTCGTGATTATGCTGTTCTTGTTCTCCTATCGGGCCTATCCGCACTTTTCATCACTATGCAGGCGTATGCAATGAAGTTAAGGAAAAAGGTTGCTGGTTTGGGTGGAACAGTAGGCGGCGGGCTTGGCGCTTTGTTTGCTGGCATCGCCGGAACTGCCTTTTGTGCTTCTTGTCTCGCGCCACTGTTCGCATTTTTCGGCATAGGGTTCGGCGGAGTTATTTTTGTTCTGAACTATCGGTGGTATTTTATCGTTGCAATAACTATGTTAATGCTCATTGCGATTTACCTGACGGCTCGCAAAATACACAAAGTTTGTATTTCTTGTTAAAATAACCGTATGCAATCTTTTTTCAAAAAAATATTTACAATGTTAGCCCCCGTATTGGGCGCTGGAGCGATAGGAGCTTGCCCGCTTTGCTGGATTGGTTCCGCTTCTCTTTTGACTTACTTAGGGTTAGGGGCATTGATTCCTTGGTGGCGGTGGATCGGGTTCGGATTTATTATCCTTGGCGGAATCGGATTTGGATTGGATTACCGAGCGCACAAAAATCCAAAACCGCTTATTTTGTTGACCATCGGCGCGATTCTTCTTTATGTCGGCCGCTATGTATTCGCAAGCGCTTGGGGAGCATGGTGGATTTGGGGACCCGGCGCCATACTGATTATTATCTCTGTTTTCTACAATAAATTTCTGTTTAGAAAACAAAAGCCCTCTCCCGCGGCAAGCATCTAATCAATCAACTTGATGGATAACAGAAATAATCCTATACTAGAGATATGAAAAGCGAGGCCGCCAAACATATCTTAAATTTTCTCTTAATTTTGGGGATTTCCGCCTTTCTTTCGGTAGGCGTTTTTGGAATGTCACATTCATCTGAGATGAAAATAAAAGATGACGGCACAATGAACGGATGCCTATTTGACGGCCGAGCAGAGATTTGCCTGATGACTTTTGCCGAACATCTTTCCCGCTGGCAAGGAATGTTTACAGTAATTCCTAAAAAAGCCGGCTTGTTGGTTCTGCTGCTTGTCCTTATTTCAGCAGGTGGAGTTCTTGTGTTTTCGATATTCAAACAACATCAGCTTCTTTTGCTAAAATATTTTTTGGATCGATGGCGGCTCTATCTCAAACAAAATCAGCACATACCTCTTTTTGATCATCTACGAGAGGCGTTCTCGCGGGGAATTCTCAACCCGGAAATCTACTAACTGGTAGTTGGCTTTATACTTGCGTTCTCCCCATCATTAGATTGGTCGTATTCGGGGAGTGTGCCGCGAGTATTTTTGTATTAAGTATAATTACAAACTCTACCTATGTCTCAACCACTTAAAAAAGTAAAACTAAAAATTCATGGCATGCACTGTGCCAGCTGTGAAGTTCTTATTGAACGAAAATTCAAAAAGGTTTCCGGCGTGGAAAATGTGCGCGTAAGTCATCACAATGGAAAGGCAGAATTATTCTGTTCCTCGGACCCGAATATTCGTGAGCTTGATAGCTTGGTGAAAGAAGACGGCTACCGCGTATCTCTTTGGGAAAATCATCATCAGGTGGTACACCCGGAAACTCATAAAAATACTTGGAAGGATTACTTCCAGATTGGAGCGATCTTCCTTATTATTGTCGCCTCGTACCTTATTCTTAAGGAGTTTAATCTCATTCCAAATCTTGGCATATCCGATAACATGAGCTATGGCTTCGTGTTTCTGATCGGGCTGGTGGCGGCAATGTCTACTTGCCTTGCGGTAACTGGCGGACTCTTACTTGCGGTTGCCGTAAAGTATAACGAGCGGTTTCCATACCTCACGGGCATTCAAAAATTAAAACCCCACCTTTACTTCAATATCGGCCGCATCGCCTCATATACTGTTTTGGGTGGAGCCGTGGGTGCACTCGGTTCGGTGTTAACATTTTCTCCTAGGGCAACGGGCTTCATGACTATTGCAGTCAGTTTCGTCATGATTATTTTTGGATTTCAGCTTCTCCACTTATTTCCCTGGATGAGGAGATTTCAGCCCAAGATGCCCAAATTCTTGGCGCATAAAATTCACGACTTGAGCGGCAAAGACAACAAGTCCGCCCCGTTTCTGCTTGGCGCCTCAACATTCTTTTTGCCCTGCGGATTCACGCAAGCACTGCAACTTTATGTACTCGCCAAAGGAGATATTACTACAGGCGCTCTCACTATGCTTGCGTTCTCTCTTGGAACATTGCCGGCTCTTATGTCTCTTTCGGCGATTTCCAGCTTCGCAAAGGGCGCTTTCCAAAAATACTTCTTGAAATTCGCGGGAGTCGCCGTTGTAATGCTCGGCTTCTTTAACATCAATAACGGCATTGCGCTCACGGGGAGTAACTTCAGTTTGGCCTCCGTTCTGCAGGCAAGCGGCAATAGCACGGTCAATCAGCAAGAAGAACTGAGCGCAACCATAGTTGATGGAAAACAAATCGTTGATATGCGCGTAGTGGGGCTTAGTTACTCTCCCCACCAATTTACCGTGGCGCATGGCATCCCAGTGGAATGGCGCATTGACGGAAGCCAAGCTGAGGGGTGCGCGCAAGTCGTGAGTGTTCCCAAGCTCGGCATTGTCAAATATTTGTCTCCGAATGCTCCGACCATTATTAATTTTACGCCGCAAGAGCTCGGCACGATTGGATTCAGCTGTACGATGGGTATGACGACACGCGGATCGGCGTTCAAAGTTGTGCCGAATGCAACTGGGATTGTTGGATCACAGGCTGAAGACCAGCCCCCACAAAACACATCAGAATGTAATCCAGAATTCGCTAACTGCGTAGAAGCGCAGAAAGTTTCTATAGAGGTCTCGCGCGAACGAGGCATTTATCCCCGTTCGGTCACTGTAAAGAAAGGAGTTCCAGTGGACTTAAGCATAGATACAAAAGTGCCGCTTGGCGGTTGCATGTCTGTTTGGGTGATCCCCGAATATAATGTCACTATTCCCATGAAGGTCGGAGTTAATAAAACGTCTTTCACTCCCACGCAAACAGGAACGATTGCGATGACCTGCAGTATGGGAGGCAGAATGGCACAGATTGAAGTAATTAATTAAAAATAGAATTTAACTTATTAACCAATATGAATAATCAACCACTAAAACAAGAAGTAGAAGAGCTGGAAGAACAATTGCGGATCAAAAAAGAGATGCTCAAATCTCAAGGCGGCTCTGATAAAAGCAATATAATTTTGCCTATCTCAATCCTGATCGCCGGATTAATGATCGGCGGCGCAGTGCTTTATACTCGCTCGGATTCTTCAAAAGTTGCCGCTAATAACCAAGCGGGGGCTATTGGGCAAGTTGCAGGCGGGACACAGCTAGCGGGCGGCGTTGTGAATGTTTCTGCAGATGACGACGCGGTACTCGGCAACCCTGATGCGCCGGTTACTATTATTGAATTCAGCGATTTCCAGTGTCCATTCTGCAGGAAATTCTACAAAGAAACACTCCCACAGATTAAAAAAGAATACCTTCAAACTGGAAAAGCAAAGTTTGTCTATCGCGACTTTCCGTTGACACAAATTCACCCCGGAGCAACACCGGCCGCAGAAGGTGCGGAATGCGCGAAGGAGCAAGGTAAATTCTGGGAAATGCATGATGCGATATTTGACGAACAAGAGAAGCAGGGATCAGGCACGGTTCAGTTCACTGCCGATGACGTGAAAAAGTGGGCGGCAAATATCGGACTCAACACCTCGAAATTTAATCAATGTCTTGATTCGGGCAAATATAAGCAAGAGGTTGAGAAAGATTTTGCTGATGGCTCGGCCGCCGGAGTGAATGGAACACCGGCCACATTCATCAACGGACAGCTCGTATCGGGCGCACAGCCATTTACGGCTTTCAAAGTCATCATCGACGAAGAACTTAAGAAATTAGGAAAATAACACTATTTACCCCGTTAGATATCCGGATTATGCCATCAGCTGTAATCAAGGTATCGAAAGGGTTTCTTAAAAATATGCCGGAGCAACAAAAAATATCTAACGGGGTGAAAACCACTGCCATTAATATCAAAGGAACTCACTGTAATTCCTGCAAGATCTTGATCGAAGATGTCTGTAAAGAGATTAAAGGTGCAACATCGTGCTCCGTTAATTTCGAGACTGGAGAAACAAAAATTGAACACGATGAGAGCTTTGACTGGAAAGCATTCAAAAAAGAAATCGAAGCGTTGGGCAATTATAAAGTCGAAATCAATCAATAATCTATGAACAAAACATCTAAAAACTATATCTGGATTATCGCCGTTGTAGCGGTCATTGGCGGCGGGATTATTTTGTTTTCGCGCGGGGGTGATAATACTGCGGGTAGCCCTTCGTCCAGCAACTTGTATCCAGAACAGGCAATTTCTCATGGACACGGTTTAGCGGTGGACGTGAAAGACTCCAATAAACTTTACATCGCTACCCATTATGGCCTTATGGTTCTCATGAACGAAAAAGATCTATTCAGAGTCGGGAAAAGCAAGGACGATTACATGGGGTTTTCGCCGCACCCGACAGATCCGAACATTCTTTTTTCGAGCGGTCATCCAAGTTACGGCGGCAACATCGGATTCCAAGAATCTCGCGATGGCGGTTTTACATGGGAAAAAATTTCAAATGGCGTGAACGGGCCGGTTGACTTCCACGCAATGGCGGTAAGTCCCGTAGATTCGAATCTTATGTATGGCTGGTATCAGGGCAATCTTCAGCGAAGTATTGATCAGGGGGGAAATTGGGAAATTGTAAATCGCGATTTATTGCCCGTATACCTTGTCGCTGATTCACAAGACGAAAACATCGTCTATGCGGCCACTCCACGAGGCCAAGGAGTCATGGTGAGCCAAGACAAGGGGGTTAGCTGGAGCTCGCTTTCGCCGGAATTGGAAGGCGGAGCTGTATCGGTCATCGCAGTCCATCCGCAAGATGCAAAAATTATTCTGACTTTCAGCGAAAAATTAGGCGGGCTTGGCAAGAGCGTGGATGCAGGCAAAACATGGAATAAAATCGCGGAAGAATTTGATGGAGAGACAATACTCCACATTGCATTTAACAAGAATAGCCCGGATATCGTTTATGCCCTCACTCACGAAAATAAGCTTTATAAGAGCAATGATGCCGGCGATACATGGGCTCGAATCCGATAAAAAATTATGAAAACCGTAACATTCAATATTGTCGGCATGCACTGCGCATCATGCGTGGTGCGCAACGAACGAAGCCTTAAAAAGATTAAGGGGGTTAATAGCGCTGTGGTAAATTTTGGCACCCATAGCGCTACTGTTGAATTTGATGAAGGGCTTGTCACGGAAAAAACGCTCTACGAAGCGATTATTAAGAATGGCTATAAAGTTCTGACCGAAGAATTCACTCAGCAACACAAGGAAATGGTGAAGAAAGAACTTCGGGTAGCGAAGCAAAAAGCAATATGGGCGATAATTCTTTCCGTGCCGCCTGTCATACTTGCGATGTTTGCCATTGATCTGCCTTTTCGTGTTGCCGGTTATAACTTAAGCATTTGGATACAGGCCGTATTAAGCATTTTGGTGGTTATTGGTTTGGGGTGGGAGTTCCATATCGGAATGATCAAGCAGGCGAAAATGAAATCTGCCAACATGGATACCCTTATTTCTTTGGGAACTCTTGCGGCTGTTTTCTATAGCATCTGGGCAATGGCTGTTCATGAAATGCACCTCTATTTTGAGACGGGCGCGGTTATTGCGGCCCTTATCTTACTTGGCCGCTATTTCGAAGCAAAGAGCCGCGGACAGGCCAGCGAAGCAATTGAGAAGCTCTTGCAACTTGGCGCAAAAACAGCCCGCCTTATTTCCGCCAAAGGCGGATCCGCCTCTGGCGGAGAGGGTAATCAAGAGCGCGAAGTGCTGGTTGAACAGGTGGCCGTAGGCAATATACTTCTCGTAAAGCCGGGTGAGAAAGTTCCTGTTGACGGGAAAATTGTCAAAGGAAGCACAAATGTTGATGAGTCAATGCTCACAGGCGAGAGCATGCCGGTAGGTAAACATGTCGATGATTCTGTGTTCGGCGCAACAATTAATATCAACGGGGCTGTTCAAATTGAAGCCACAAAAGTCGGACAAGATACCGTACTCGCACAGATCGTAAAAATGGTGGCGGAGGCGCAAGTTAAAAAAGCTCCCATCCAAAAGCTCGCAGATAAAATATCTGGCATATTCGTGCCAATTGTGCTAGGAATAGCAGCCGTCACTGCAATCGGTTGGTATGTTGTAACTGGCGATTGGGCTCAAAGCATTATTCCCGCGGTTGCTGTTCTTGTTATTGCCTGTCCCTGCTCTTTGGGTCTCGCAACGCCAACGGCCATTATGGTCGGCACGGGACTCGGGGCAAAGCGAGGAATTCTCATTAAAAATGGCGAGGCGTTGGAAAAGGGCAAGAAAATTGATGCTGTGATATTTGATAAAACAGGGACACTCACCGAAGGCAAGCCCAGAGTGACTGACGTGGTGCCGTGCGCTCCAAGTATTACCGCAGAACAGATTTTGTATTTAAGCGCGAGCCTTGAGAAGCTTTCTGAGCATCCATTAGCGCAAGCGGTGGTCAATGAAGCTAAAAATAAAAGTATACTTCTTGAAGAAGCTCACGAATTTGAGAATCTTGCCGGCAGAGGGGTCAAGGGAAGGATCAGTAACGATGTAGTTCTTATAGGTAGCTCTCGTCTTATGAAAGAATTCGGGATTTCCACAGAAGCATGCACAAGAAAAATAGAGAAGTTGGAAAATCAGGCTAAGACCGTTATAGCTGTCTCGAAAAATGACATAATAATTGGTATTCTTGCTATAGCCGACACGCTTAAAGAAGATGCGAAAGAAGCAATAGAAAAACTTCGTCTTGCCGGTATAGAGACAAGCATGATCACTGGCGATAACAAGCGAACTGCCGAAGCAATTGCGAAACAAGTTGGCATCGGAAAGGTATTCGCAGAGGTTTTGCCGCAAGATAAAGCAGAGAAGGTAAAAATTCTGCAACGCGAAGGGCTCAAAGTTGCTTTTGTGGGAGATGGTATCAATGACGCGCCTGCGCTTGTTCAGGCCGATTTGGGCATCGCAATCGGCACAGGCACTGATATTGCCATTGAAGCCGGCAACATCGTTCTCGTAAAAGGCCACCCCCTTAAAGTTGTAGAAGCACTGGCACTTGCAAGAATAACCTTCAAAACGATTAAGCAAAATATGTTCTGGGCGTTTTTCTACAATGTGGCCGCGTTGCCGCTTGCCGCGTTTGGATTGCTTAATCCAATGATTGCGGCTGGAGCTATGGCTTTTTCCAGCGTCAGTGTTGTGGGAAACAGCTTGCGGATTAAAAGACAGAAAACGATATGAAAAAATTAATCATTTTATTTCTGGTGATGACTTTTATTTTTCCTGCCTTATCTTTAGCAAATGGCGGCGATCAAAGAGTTGTTGAACATACATATTTGATTAATTTGTCGCGCGCTCCTTTTACACCGAGAGTTGGCGTAAAAACTTCCTTTTTGGCATCGTTCGTAGATATTCAAAAGAATAAGCTGATAAGCGAAGACCTTATAGTTCGGCTTCGTATAGCAAAGTTAGGAGATGCGCCAAAAGGTACTTTCATTCTTGACCAAGAAAATATCGTGGTCAAAGGAGGAGTTTTAGAATTTCCATATACCTTCAGCGAGGCGGTATTGCATGAGATATTTTTTGACTTTGCTTTCGCGTCTCATCCGGAAAAAGTTTATAACGCCCCCGATTTTCTGATTGATGTTCAGCCAAGTCGAAGTTCAGAAAAATCAAACAAATCACTTTTGTTTTTCTCCGGATTGGGAATTGCTATTGCTTTTTTGATCGGATTATTTGTTGGCAAAAAAATAAAAGTTACCGCGGGCGCATGAGCGGAAATAATATTATTTCCCGGATGTTGCGCGTATCGGTCAGCAGCATGGCAAGGCGGTCTATACTGATAGCGTTGCCCGCCGCGGGAGGCATGCCGTATTCCAGCGCCTCCACAAAATCTTCATCCATTTCATGCATTTCAATATCTCCCCTCTTGCGCAACTCTTCCTGAACTTCAAACCGCGCGCGCTGGTCCAGCGGATCATTTAATTCCGCAAACCCGTTCGTAAGCTCCAATCCGTTTATAATGAGTTGCAACCGCCGTACTTCTGTAGAATTTTCCTTGCGTTCTTTTGCAAGCGGCGATATATCCTTCGGATGGTTACTAATGAATGTCGGCTCTGAAATTTTAGGGCGGCATACCTTCTTAAAAATCTCATCGGCAATTTTCCCCTTACTCGCGCTCTTGTCGGCTTCTACGCCAAGCTGTAATGCCCGCACGGCAAGCGAATCCTGCGTTTCTGCATCGTAGTCAACAATAAGCGCGTATCGTTTTAATGCTTCCGCAACAGACAAACGCGCGAACTTTTTTGCCGGTAGCATTTCCGATTTATCCGCAGTTTTGAAAATATACCGAGTGCATCGTTCAAGGAATTCCAACAATTCTTCTTCGTCCCAATACGCCGCATAGTGCTCAATGGTGGTAAATTCCGGATTATGCGTGGCGTCAATGCCTTCGTTGCGAAAATTTTTACCGATTTCATACACGCGCTCAAACCCGCCGACAAGCAAGCGCTTTAAGTACAATTCCGGCGCCACGCGCAAGTACAAATCCATATCAAGCGCATTATGATGAGTTTTGAACGGTTTCGCCAAAGCGCCTCCGGGGATAGGGTGAAGCATTGGGGTTTCCACCTCTAAAAATCCTTCCTTGTCAAAAAACGCGCGGATGGCGGTTACAATCCGGGAACGCATTACAAAACGATCCCGAACTTCCACGTTCATTAGTAAGTCCAGGTACCGCTTCCGAAAGCGCTCTTCCATATCTTGTAATCCGTGCCATTTTTCCGGCAGCGGCAGGATGCTTTTGGCAAGCATGCGCCAGTCAGCCGCTTCAAGCGTCTCTTCACTTTTCTTGGTTGTAAAAAACGTGCCGGAGCATTCTATTATATCACCCACATCAATTACGGATAGAAAAAAATCGTAGGCCTTCGCTCCCACGGTATCTTTCTTGAAATATACCTGTATCGCTCCGGTCCCATCCTCCAGAGTGGCAAAGGTAGATCCCCCATGTTCCCGCAGAGACTGCACTCTGCCGGCAACATATACGCGCGCGCCGGCTTGGGCCAAGGAAGCGAATGCCGCATGAGCCGCCCCTGCGGTATGCGTGCGCGCGGTATCGGCCGGATAGGGATCCATGCCCGCTTGCCGGAGCATTTGCAATTTATGAAGCCTGGTTTTACGAATTTCCTCGAGAGACATAGGAAATAATGCAAAATGCAAAGTTCAAAATGTAAAGTTTTGGTGTCCCGCTTTCAGCGAGACGGATTATATACATGTCGCGCAGCGACACAGTAACTTTGCACTTTGCATTTTTAACTTTTAACTTATCTCTACTATAACATAAGAAGTCTCACCGCGGGGCGTGGTAACCAGCACATTCTCTCCTTTCTTACGCCCCAGAAATGCACGGCCGAGCGGAGACTCGTGAGAAATATAGCCGCCAAGCGGATCTGCTTCCTCCGACGAGCCAACAATGGTATATGTTTCCGCCGCGTCAGACGCGCCTACCCGCACCGAAATAGTAGAGCCGATACCCACGGTGGAAGAAGGCGCGCTTTTGGCGACTACGGTCGCACGGCTTAATAAGTTTTCCAGTTCGCTGATTCGCATTTCATTGAGCATCTGCTCTTCCTTAGCCGCGTCAAATTCAGCGTTCTCGGAGAGATCACCTAAGCTCTTTGCATATTCTAAGCGCTCTGCTATGCGCAAGCGCTCTTCGGTTTTTAACACCGCAAGTTCTGCTCGAAGTTTCTCGTATCCTACCTTGCTGATGTATTCAACATTCTGGGACATATCGTCTAAATGGTCTTCCTCGTTTTGGTTGGGACTCATACGTTTGAGCGTAAATTTAATTGTATATTTTAATATTATTTTATGCGATTATTTTGAAACTGGTTCATAGTACCCGTACAGGATACTATCCTATATGTTTTGCCAATATCTGTCAACAAATACCTGTGGACAGTAATTCAAATCTATTTTGAATTACGAAATGTCGCGGGAACGAAATTTTGAAAATTGCTTAACCCCAATCCCGCTTTCAGCGGGATTGGCACGCCCCCGCCTACAATTTTCAAAATTTGTTCCCACGCCTCTTATTTTGTAATTCAAAAAAATCTACTCATTTCCAAACACAGTTCCCCTCCCGCCGTCCGCATACCACCGCAGTATCTCATGCGCTACAGCAGTGGCGCCCACGAGGTTGCTCGCCGAGCCATTCTCCAAATTAATGGCGAGCACCAGCTCAGGATCTTGCCATGGCAAAAATCCTATAAACCACGAATGCACGCGGCCTGTTTTCCCAACTTCGGCCGTGCCGGTTTTCGCCGCTACCGGAATTGGTATGCTTGCCACGCCGCTTGCCGTTCCCCGTATAACCGCCTCGCGCATGCCCTCCCGCGCTACCGCAAGCGCTTCCGGGGATGCTGCCGCATGCCCGACAATCTGCGGCGTGCCATACGTTTCGCGAGACCCGTCATTGCGCGCAATCTCTTTTACCAGATAGGGCTGCATAAGTTCGCCATTGCGCGCAACGGCAGCCATTGCGCGCGCCATCTGCAGCGGTGTCGCGATCATGCCGCCCTGCCCGATGCTTATGTTATACGTATCTCCCAAGCGCCATATCGGATCCTCGGGATACCGCTGCGCCTTCCACGCTTCATCCGGCATAATTCCACTCTCCTCTCCTTGTATATCTATGCCGGTGGCTGCCGCGCCAATGCCGAAACTTTTTAGATAAGAGGATATGCGGCTCTGACCCAACCCGCGGTACTGATCAGACCCGCCACCCAAAATATAAAAATATACGTCGGATGAAACCGCGATGGCAGAGAGCATGTTGACGGTGCCGTGATTTTTCCAATCCCGGAAAATGGCTGGATTTTGCGGATTATACGGGTTCGGTATCACTAAACGCCCGTCCGTATAGACTGGAGTTTTAGGATCTATAATACCTTCCGTAACCGCAGCAGCAGCCAGAAACGGCTTTATTGTGGATGCGGGCGGATACAAGCCGGCAATGGCACGGAAAAAGAGCAGGTTTCGCTCCCCCGTAAGAATTCGCGCTATTTCTTCGGCGGGCGCCCCGGCCGTAAGCATGTTCAGATTATACCCCGGGTAGCTCACCAAACTCATCACCTCCGCAGTCCTCGCATCGAGTATCACGGCTGATCCTCCCGTAAAGCCGCGTTCTTCCACAATACGTCCGATAGCCTCATACGCAACTCTCTGCATATCTGCGGAGATACTCAATGTAATACTCTTCCCCCGCTCTTCTTCCTGGTATATGCCTTCCGATAAAACGGTACCGTCGGAATCTGTCTCCACTATCCGTACCCCCAACTTGCCGCGCAGTACATCGTCATATGCCCGCTCAATGCCAGATCTGCCTATCTCACCCCATGCCAGAAGCGAAGAATTTTTTTCTACGTCCCCTTGCGTCACGCGGCCCATATAGCCGACCAGATGTGAAAAAGCGGGATGCGGGTCATACGCGCGCAATGGCGTGGGCTCTATACGAATGGCATTCATATTCTTAAAGTGCGCTATAAGCCGGTTTGCCGTATCCCACTCGCGGATAAACGCAACGACAACCTCGCCATTTTGCCCGCCTTTCTTCACCAACGCCGCCATTTCATCCGCTTGGACACCCAGCAAATCGGCAAGTTCCGCTACAACGAGTGAGAGTGTTGCCGAATCTGCGGCGCGCGTATCAACAACTACCCGAAACCCCGGCATGTTAAATGCAAGCGGCATACCGTTCCGATCGTACATAACGCCGCGTTCCGGCACCAAAGCAATAGAACGCATGTGATTCTCTTGGGACCGCATGGCATAGACGCCCCCCCGCACCAGCGTAAGATACGCCGCGCGCCCGGCAAGGATAAGCCCTGCCGCCATAAATACAACTCCAGCCAGTAAAAAAACCCGCGTCTGTATGGGGCGCTCCAATGTTCCCTCAAACCGCGCCGTATCAAAACCCGGCAAGTTTCGGGAATCCACAAACGTCTCCTCGGGATTTACAAGGGGATGCGTTCTTCGATGTTTTCGGAACGAGAAAAATTTCATGAAACGAAATATAAAATCCTTCGTAATTCATAGTAAAATCCATCCTATAGTGGCAAGAATACCAAATATAACCAATGCCAGAACCGCACGCGTACCTATACGCCGCTCGTCAAGAAAGCGCATGCCAAACGCGGCTGCCGCCATGCTGCTCCCCATACTCATCGCATAGGCGCCAAACGGCAACGGCGAGAAACTGTCCAACGCGCTTCCGAATACCACGCCCATAAAAGCCGCATACGGTACGGAAAGAAACGTAGCCGCGTAGAGCGCTGCCGCCGGAAAAAAGAAAATACCGGGCGCCGCGCGGGAGACGGCAAATTGCAGAAAGAACGCGATTAGCAAGAGTATGCCGATGCGAAATGTTGCAAATACATTGCTCATATTCTTTGTATTAATTCACAATTCCTTACTTCACAATATAAACTCGTCTTAAATCCGTAATGGACACCGGATGGCTTGTCCGCAACACCTGAAACGGCCCCGCGTCCGACTTCTCTACTTTTTCAACGTATCCGATCAGAAAATCTTGCGGCCCAACCGCTAAAACCGGATCACCCTGCCGAACCGCGATACTAGCAGGCACTTGTATCTCAAGCGCACCCGCGCCTTTGCCTTGCGCCACCGAAGAAACTTCGGCCGTAGGTATATACACCTCAACTTTTTCACCCGCGTGGGAAAGTAAGCGTACGGAAGAACTATGCGACGTTACTTGTACAATGGCGCCAATGAGCACGGATTCTCCCGCAAGGACCGGCATACCAACCTCAACACCTTCCTCTATGCCGGCGTCCAGCACAACGTAGCCATCGAGAAGATAGGGCGATACAGCCGCAATGCGCGCAAATATAAATTGCACGGTTTGCGTCTCGCGGCCGAGCATATTTTTTAGTTCCCGGTTCTCGCGTCCAATATCTTCCAACTCGGTGATGCGCGCGTTGAGCATGGCATTTTCAATGCGCAGCGCGCGGACTTCTTCCGCGCGGCGGGGACTCTGCAGCACAATAGTTCCAATGACGGCAATGCGCTGGCCCAGTTCGTCCGCATATCCTACAACCGGCTGCAACACGCCTGCTAACGCGCGGCTCACTCCTTCCCGAACATAGAATACGCCTGCTGCAACTATGCCAAGCGCCAGTATGCCGATCCCCCATTTACCCCACAATTTCGCCTTCATATTCCAACAACACGTTACGCAATATATCGAGATCTTCCAATATCACGCCGGTCCCCCGCACAACTGCCACCAAGGGGTCGTCCGCAAGGCGCACCGGCATGCGGGTCTCGCGCTCAATAACATTTGTCAGGCCCCGCAGAAGCGCGCCGCCACCTACCAACACGATGCCGCGATGCATAATATCCGCAACCAGCTCCGGCGGCGTATCCTCTATGGTAGCTTTAACGGAGCTTACAATATGCTTTACCGAACGCGCCATGGCTTCTCGTATATCCGCGCTGGATACGATAATCTCCCGGGGAAGGCCGGTGATAAGATCCCGCCCGCGCATGGGCACTTCCAGCTCTTCGTCTCCCTCCCATACCGAACCAATGGCAATTTTAATGTCCTCGGCCGTACGCTCGCCGATAAGCATCTTAAATTCATCGCGCGCAAAATGCGTTATGTCTTCGTTTAGTTTGTCGCCCGCCGTTTTAATATTACGGGAGGCAACAATGCCGCCCAGAGAAATAACGGCGATATCGGTAGTGCCGCCGCCGATATCCACTATCATATTCCCTACCGGCTCCTGTACGGGCATGCGTATGCCAACGGCCGCGGCCATCGGTTCTTCCACCAAATACACCTCGCGCGCGCCGGCATTTATAGCGGCGTCCCGTACCGCGCGCCGCTCCACTTCCGTGGTAGCGGATGGGATCCCCACCACTACCCGCGGCCGCGCCAAAAAACTGTACCGCGAATCATGCACCTTGCGGATAAAATATTTCATCATCTCTTCCGTAACCTCAAAATCAGAAATCACGCCTTCCACCAGTGGCCGTATCGCCACAATATGCGCCGGCGTGCGCCCCACCATGCGCCGGGCTTCGTTGCCAACCGCCACTACCTGATTGGTTTTTTGGTTAATCGCCACCACAGACGGCTCGTTTATCACAACGCCCGTTCCACGCACGTACACCAAGGTATTGGCCGTGCCAAGGTCAATGCCTATGTCCTTTGAAAATAATCTGAATATCCTGTCGAACATAAAAAATGCAAAATGTAAAAATCAAAATGTAAAATTTTGGTGTCCCGACCCGGGTCGGGACGATTTTAAAATTTTATATTGTCATTTTGCATTTTGATTTTTACATTTTGCACTTCTATCAAAGATGAATCTTTTGATATCCGCTGTTTTATTTCCACCATCCCCTTCTCCACTGTCCGCTTACTCACCACGATCCGCCACGGTATGCCAATTAAATCCGCGTCTGCGAATTTCTCGCCCGCCTGCTTTTCCAGCCGGTCATCATACAGTGCGTCAATACCTTCCTGTTCCAGACGCGCGATAAGATCCTCCGCCTCCCGTTCTTTGCTGTCCAGCATTATCACATGCGCATCATACGGCGCTATCGCCGCGGGCCACCTAATACCCCGCTCATCGTGGCGCAACTCCACCGCCGTACCGATTACGCGCCCGGGTCCTATGCCGTAACTCCCCATTATCACAGGCCGCTTATCCCCCTTCTCATCCGCATACAAAAGTTCCAGTGGTTCGGAAAATCTCGTTCCCAGCGAAAAAATATTGCCTACTTCTATGGCTTTAGCTTCCCGAAGATTCTCACGTTTTAAGCCCAGTTCGCGCAGTACGTCATCCGACGCCACTTCTTTGTTTACGGCAACGCGCCGCTCTTCCTCAATATAAATAATATCCTCACCCGCTTCGCACACGGTCTGAAATTCGTGGCTGAACGCGCTGAATGTTCCGCCGCTTGCGTACGTAATATACGTACTCTCGCCGATGCCGACGCGATCAAATATGGTACGGTACGCATCCTTCGCTTTTTCATAAAACGCTTCATGCTCTTGCGCCGTGCGCGAGAACGAATACAAATCTTTCATCATAAACTCCCGCGCGCGCAGAAGCCCGCTTTTCGCCCGCGGCTCATTGCGGAATTTTGTCTGGAACTGGTACGCCGAGAACGGGAGATCCTTATACGATGCTATGTGATGCGTCAGCATCCGCGTCAGCGGTTCTTCGTGCGTGTTGGCAAGCCCTACCACCACATCCCCCGACTGCGTCTTAAACCAGATATCAATCGCCTCATCGCTCCACCGCCCCGTCTTTTTCCACGGCGCGGGGTCCTGCAGCGCGGTCAGCAGCAATTCCTGCGCGCCCAGCGCATTCATCTCTTCGCGTATAATACCCTCTATCTTTTTGAGCACCCGCAGCCCCAGCGGCAAATACGCGTACACCCCCGCCATTACTTTGTGCACAAAACCGCCCCGAACCAAAAGCCGGGCATTCGCCGCGACTTCATCCGCAGAAACTTCTTTAAGCGTCCGGGTAAACAATTGGGACATCCTTTGCATGCAGCCAGTATACGGCATTCCCTGCGAAGAATCAAAAAATTGACGCAAAACGAATTACATGGTATAAATGCTTTTGGAACAAAGTACTTTTCAAGGAGGAGTTATGGCTATGGCGTTATATCAGGCCAGGTACGTATTTGAGGAAATAGAGCCGATCCGGCAGCAGATATGCGCGATTGGCAGTGAGCCGCGCGGGATGTATTTTTTTACCGATGAAATTGTAAACAGCAACGACGATCTAAACATGCACCTTCTGCGGCTCCGTTGTTATCAGATAAACATCATGCTCAAGAGTAAAGTCGAGCTCACCGAAAAAACAATGAGATGGAAAGATTTCTTCAAAGTCGATACCATACACTATCAAAAAGATTTCGTTAATTTTACGGATGCCGTACTGCATGCCGAAGACCGCTTTGGCAGCTACGTTCCCGTAGTTTCATTTGCACGCCAAGGCTGGGCATACTGTCTGGACGGCATGCATTTGTTTCTGGAGTACATTGATACTCTAGGGCCGTCGCTGGGAATAGAAGGAGACTGTACGCGCTGTATTATTAATCTTGCAAAGCAGCTTCGTCTGAGTGACCCTGCACGCAGCTCCGTCCCGAAACTCGTACAAAACGCCACTCGGAACGTATTACATTAGCATAATCTCCTTCGTAGTAAAAACCGCTTCCGGAGCATCCACGCCGGCAGCGGTGTTTTTTTTAGAGCCTATCTCAAAAATAACCGTGTAAATAAAACAAATTCTGGCACTTGAGGGCTGAAATCCTTAAAATTTTGCAATTTTCGCGACGAATTTTAAGAATTTCATCTCCTCATTATTTTTGAGATAGGCTCTACTTTTTTTCTTCCTTCTCTAACTCAAGGCAAACCGAATTGATGCAATATCTCTTTCCTCCTTTTTCCTGGGAACCATCGTCAAACACGTGACCCAAATGTGCTCCGCAGTTTTTACAGATAATTTCGGTGCGGATCATGCCGCCGCTTGCATCTTCCCGTAGTTCAACATGTGTTACGTTAGCGGGTTCGGTAAAACTGGGCCATCCGGTTTCAGAATCAAACTTTGCGTCCGATGAAAAAAGTTCCGCGCCGCATACTGCGCACTTATACATGCCCTTTTCATGGCTCGCCCAATACTTCCCCGTAAACGGCATCTCCGTGCCGCCTTCGCGGGCAACTCTGCGTAATTCCGGCGAGAGGTCATTAGTATTTTTTATCTCATCCATACCGACAGCATACCACAGAAAATAAAAAGCATCGCGTCTTCAAAAGAATCGCAATGCCTATTGAGCTTTCATAAACAGCTTAACATAGTTGTCTTCTCAAAAATGCTTTAGAATGAGCATTTTGCTGGACATGCGTTTATTAAGTGAATAGTGAAAGGTCAATAATTCAAAATTTCCAAGCTGATCCATCCTACCTATGAAAGATCCTTTTCCCGGCACCTCTACCCGCTCTTTAACATATAGTTGTTACACTATCATATGGCAATTTTTACGGCAATGCGCTATACTGTCTATAAGTACTTTGAGGCAAGGAGGTATTTTATGAGTTATTTGTATGTCCCGGACAGTTACGAGGAACTCATTCATTGCGCAAGACCGTCCGTGGGCCTGTATGCCATTGTGTGCATAGATAACACAACGCTGGGAATTGCCTGTGGTGGGACTCGTTGTTATCCCTATACCACTTACGCCGACGCAGAACTGGACACCCGCCGACTGGCGCACGCTATGACGCATAAAGGGGCTATGCTATGGCCAGATTATCATGTCGGCGGCGGGAAGGCCGTTATTATGGGGGATCCGGCCACGGTAAAAACGCCGGAGCTTTTGAGAGAATATGGCGCATTCATAGACAGTCTTGCCGGCAAGTTTCTTACCGGAGAAGACATGGGATTCTATGTCGCGGATGTGGAAGGGATGCATAGCAAATACGTGTTTGGCAAAAGCGTCTCCCACGGCGGCGGCGGCAACCCGGCGTCTATGACAGCGCTCGGATGCTTATATGGCATGCGCGCCGCTCTGCAACTGTATTTCGGATCGCGCAAGTTTGCGCCCCGCTTCAGACCGCCGCTTACGCTCGTGTTCCAGGGAATGGGAGCGGTAGGATACGAGTTGGCAAAACTGGCGCATGAAAACGGCGCGCGGCTTGTAGTATGCGACCCGGATCCGGAAAAAGTTGCGCGTGCGCAGAGGGAATTTGGCGCAGAGAAGGCGGAGCCGGAAACAATATATGAGACGCCCGGAGATATCTTCGTGCCATGCGCGCGGGGAGGCGTATTGAACGAAGCAACCATACCGCGCTTACAGTGCCACATTGTGGCCGGATCCGCAAACAATCAATTTGCCGATCCCGAAAAGGACAGCTTGCTGCTGCATCGGCGCGGCATTGTGCATATTCCGGACTATGTGATAAACGCCGGCGGCCTTATTAGCATCACGGAGGAAGCGGAGCCCGGCGGATATAACGAAACGCGGGCGCAGCGCAATACCAGAAAGATCTATGACCGCGTGTTTGCCATCCTCACCATTTCCCGTGATGAGGATGTGCCGCCGCAATTTGTAGCTGACGCAATAGTGCGGTATCGCGTGGCGCACATAGCACAACATAAAACACTGTGCTATGATTTTGACACCTTGAAGCTTTACCTGTAAAAACGCAACGCGGCGAGTGCGCACTCGCCGTTTTTTGTTTCAATCCTGCTTTACATATGGTTTTTGCAATTTTTGCAGATGCCATAAAACTCCACGGAATGAATATATGGCGCGCCAATGCGGTTCCAAAAGTTCCGTATGCAATGAAGGATGACGGATATTTTGAGTAAACAAGTGTGATACTTTTCCCCATTTTTTAACAAGCTTGTACTTATGGAGAACGTCTTTAAGATCACTTCTGATGGGATATATTTCCATGCCGTTTGCCGTAAGAGGATTTCCGAAGGCCTTCTTCTAAATCCGCAATAAACCCACGCGAGTAGATTCCCGTATCTTTAAAATCTTTGACCGTGTCCTCAACCGGATCATACACAGCATCCTCAAAAATACGCAAGACAAAACAGCGATAAGCTGTAGCCTGCCGCTTGAGCTTTGTGTATTCTTCTTTTGATATTGTCACAGTCGTCATAGCATCATCATACTACAAAATTACAAAAATTCAAGTTGACTTGGCAGATTTCTTCAAAAACCACACCGCGAGCAAGGTGGCAATCGGTACGGTAAGCACCAGCCCTATGCTTCCTACCAGCGTGCGGATAATTTCGGTGGCGAATATCTCGCGGTTTATTATTGCGGTAAACCCGCTTGCCGACTGCGAAAAGAGAAGCAAGAACGGCAATGCCGCGCCGGTGTACGCGAGCACCAGCGTATTTACCAGCGCTCCCACATGCTCTTTGCCTACCCGCATTGCTTTCGCGTACGCTTGTTTTTTGGTAAGCGTTTCATCCGCCTCGTAGAGTTCCCGCACCACGGCAACCTGCGTTACGGCTATATCATCCAGCACGCCCAAAGCGCCTATAATAATGGCCGCCAAGAGAAGCCCCGCCAAATCCAGCTCCCCGCCCGTGCCGAGATTCAGATACAGCGCTTCCTCCGAAGCAAACCCGCTCAATCGCGCCACGTGCACAAATACATACGCAAGCACGCCGGTGAGGACCACCGCGATAATGGTACCCGCGTACGCAATGGCGGATCTTCTGTTGAACCCATGCGTCAAAAAAATCGCAAAAAAGAGAATAATGCCGGCTACCGCGGAACTTGTCAAAACCGGCGAATATCCTTTCACCAACGCCGGCAGCAGCACGTAGATAACAACGAACAAACTGCCGGCAAGCGAAAACAACGAGCACAACCCCTGCTTGCCTCCCAGCACGAAGATCAAAAGCCCGAAGAGCGCGGCTAAAGCAAAAAGCGTACCGCGGCGGTCCACCTCGCGTACGGAATAGATCTCGTCGCCGTCAATGGTAAAAAAATAGTTGAGGTAAAACGTGTCGCCTTCTTCAAGACGAATAAAATCATTGGCGAATGTCACCGTCTCCCCTTTCCGCTCCCCTTCCAAAAACCGCGCCTCCAATGTCTGCACGGTGTTCGCAACATCCGTGCCCGCTACTGTTTCTATGCGCTCATCCAATACCCGCACTACCTCAGCCAGCCAGACTCCACGCAGATCCTCGTACAATTCCTGCGCGAAAACAACCGATGAAAGGGCAACAAGAAAAAATAGGGCAAAGAATACTATCAGTCGTGTCATACATGTATTATCTATGAATTATGAAATTAGTGAAGTCAGACTTCACTAATTTCGGCGGGCCCGGGTACGGTCCGCTTCGGACAGATACTGCTTGCGCAGGCGCACCGATGACGGCGCAATCTCAAGATATTCATCCTCCGCCATCACTTCAAGCCCGCGTTCAATGGTCAACGCGAATGGCGGTATCAAATCAATCGCCTCGTCCGAGCCCGACGCGCGCACGTTGGTAAGCTGCTTGCCTTTTGTTGGATTTACCATCATCTCCTCGCCTTTTGCCGTATTGCCAATTACCATTCCTTCATATACGTCAACATTGGGACCTATATAGAGTATGCCGCGATCCTGCAGATTCCACAGCGCGTACCCAAGCGCCTTCCCGCTCGCCATGGAAACCATGGATCCCTGCGCGCGTTTGCGTATTTCTCCCGCGTAGGGCTTAAACCCTATGACCCGCGAAGACAAAATTCCTTCCCCTTTCGTATCAATAACAAACTGGCTGCGATACCCCAAAAACCCGCGCGTCGGCCCTGAAAACATCAAGCGCATAGTCTCGCCCATGTTCTTCATATCCTGCATTACAAACCCGCGCGTTCCCAACCGTTCTATTACGGCCCCCTGAAATTCCGCTGGAATATCCGCTATCACTTCTTCAAACGGCTCCATTTTTTTGCCGTTTTCCTCGCGGATGATCACCTGCGGCTGGGATACTTGCAGCTCATATCCCTCACGCCGCATATTCTCCAGCAAAATTGCAATGTGAAGTTCGCCCCGGCCGAACACGCGGAAAATGTCCGACGCGGAAAAATCTACGCGCAGCCCTACATTTATTTCCCGTTCCTTTTGCAGTCGCTCGCGAATCTGGCGCGACGTTACGAATTTTCCCTCCCGGCCGGCGAACGGCGAGTTGTTTGGCAGAAAAGTCAGGGCAATAGTCGGTTCATCCACGGCTATCGCCGGCATTGCTTCCGCCGTTTTATCCGCGGTAATCGTCTCGCCGATATCAATATCCGGTATTCCGGCGACAAGCGCCAAATCCCCCGCTGCCGCTGACAAAGTCTCTACGCGCTCCAAGCCCCGAAACGTATAGAGTTTCGTAATTTTTCCGGCGCGCGCTTCCGTACCCCCTTTCTTGATAAACACCTGCTGCGTGTGCGCAAGTATTCCTTCATATATGCGGCATACCGCAAGACGCCCCAAAAAATTGTCGTATCCTAAATTAAACACCTGCGCGCGCAAGGGCTTCTTTGCGGCTTCCGGCGGCACGGCAGGCACATGCTCAAGAATGGCGTCCAGCAGCGGCGTTAGGTCGGACGATTCATCATCCACGGCGCGTTTTGCAATGCCAAGCCGCCCGATTGTATATACCACGGGAAAATCCGTCTGCTCATCATGCGCGCCCAACTCCAGAAATAATTCAAACACTTCCTCCTCGCATCGCCGAGGATCCGCCGCGGGCTTGTCTATTTTGTTAATTACCACGATCGGCTGTAAGCCAAGCTCAAGCGATTTTTTCAATACAAACCGCGTCTGCGGCATTGGCCCTTCCTGCGCGTCCACTACCAGAAGCACCGAATCAATGGAGCGCAGCACGCGCTCTACCTCCGACCCGAAATCCGTATGCCCCGGCGTATCCACAATATTTATTTTAGTACCCTTGTATTCCAGCGAAGCGTTTTTCGCATAAATGGTAATGCCGCGCTCCACTTCAAGCGCGTTAGAATCCATGGATACCTCATTACCCGCGGCACCCGTCTGGCGCAGCAGCGCGTCCGTGAGCGTGGTTTTCCCGTGGTCTACGTGTGCTATGATTGCAATATTTCTAATTTCCATACAAAAAGCCCGGCAATCCGAGCCTGTGTATAACAATATAACAAAAAAACTTGCCTTCGTCAAGTAATTTTGAGAGCGCCGATATGGGTAATGCCCCACACTATTTGAAGATTTATACCATGCCGCCGCTCACCAAAAGGAAGATGGTAGCGGCAAGAAGAATAAGATCAAATTCCCAGCCGGTTTTATCCGCAGCCGTAAACGGCACGCCCCATTTCATGGTCTTATAATAAATCGCTCCGATCATTACCATCGAAAGAAGTAGAGCGGCAATCTGGATATACACGCCGAATATCAGTCCGATGGACGCGGTAAATTCGACCGCGCCGAGCAGTAAAACCATCACTGCCGGCATACCCATTGCCTGCGACATCATCTTGGCGCCGCGCAGTTTCGGCAATGCATGGTAGATAAAAATAGCGGCGATCACGAAACGCAGCAGTAAAAAAGCGGAAGCGCTGTATTGATTGAGTTCAAATAGCATATGGTTAAAATTAATTTATAATATTTTCATTATATACTATGCAATGCTTCATGAAAATACATTACACCGACTGTTTGTACCGCCAGACGGCGAGCGGAATGAAAACTGCCAAAAGCCATGTAACCAAGACAACGTATTGCCACATATATTGAAAAAATCGAGAACATCGCTACGGACGTTTTCGACAATCTCATTCCGTTTATCAGGAGTTAGAGCTTGTTCAAAATCTAACCGCTAAAAACAAGTATACAGAAGCTTATAAACCGTGCCAATGGAAGATCGCGTATTTTTGCTTCTTTTGATGACTACAAAGAATTTGAATCAATTCTTGCGGAAGCAAAAGAAGAACATCCCATGCGCATCCTTGCCTATTGCATTATGTCCAACCACTGGCACATGGTACTATATCCTAAAGAAGACGGCGATCTCTCCCGCTTTATGCAATGGATTACCTTAACCCACACCCAACGGTACCGTTCCCGATCAAAAAGCAGAGGATACGGCCACCTCTATCAAGGTCGGTACAAATCATTTTTGGTTGCCGAAGATTCGTATTTTCTCCAACTCTGCCGCTATGTAGAACAAAACCCTCTACGTGCCAAACTTGTCAAAAAAGCAGAGAATTGGCAGTGGTCCAGTGCATGGCGCAGAACACATGGCACGAAAGAACAACAAGCCCTTTTATCTTCTTGGCCTGTTGAAAAACCGTACGACTACGAACTATGGCTTAACACCAAAGATAAGAACGATGATGAGCAGCTTACCAGTATCCGCGAATCAATCCGCAGAGGCAGACCCTATGGAGATGAATCCTGGGTGGCGCGGATGGTGGATACATTTAATT
>Ga0137829_10944358_pt1 | contig 41903 bp, 32 predicted proteins | sample OV2TP2_FD_97737 | JGI IMG/M metagenome (GOLD analysis project Ga0137829, IMG submission 97737) | reverse complement strand
TGATTTTTCTTCTGGTCGGCGGATCTTTTGCCGGCATTTTGCTGGGGCCAAAAGGATTGCTTGCACAAAACTGGCGCTGGTGGGGCTCGCAGGGTTGGGAGTATGTGGAAATGGGCCGTGCCTGGCAATGGTGGTTGATGGCCATCTTTGCGGTTTGGTTTGTAACGCTGCTGCGTGCATTAAGACCCGCATTGCAAAAAAAGAAACCATGGGCCTTGCCCAACTGGTTGCTGTATTCCACCGGTAGTGTCATCGGGTTACTCGTGTCCGGATTTATTGCAAACCCCAAAACTAATTTTGTGATTGCCGATTTCTGGCGCTGGTGTGTCATTCACATGTGGGCCGAAGCATTCTTTGAAGTGTTTACTACTGTGCTGGTCGGATATTTTATGGTGATGATGGGACTGGTGAGCAGGCAGGCTGCGACAAGGGTGATTTATATTGCCACCCTGCTGTTTCTCGGTTCGGGCTTGCTTGGTATTTCACACAATTTTTACTGGAATGCGAAACCGGTTGCCACCATGGCGCTGGGTGCCGTATTCTCCACATTGCAGGTAGTGCCGCTGATTTTACTTACCCTCGAAGCATGGCGTTTTCGCAAGCTACCGCGGTTGCTGGAAGAAAAAAGCGGGGCGAACGGAAATCCTGCACAGTATTTCGGCATGCCCGAAGTGTTTTTGTTTTTGCTGGGTGTGAATTTCTGGAATTTTCTTGGCGCCGGTGTGTTTGGTTTTATCATCAATCTTCCTTTTGCCAATTATTTTGAGCATGGCACTTACCTCACCGTCAATCACGGTCATGCTGCGCTGATGGGTGTGTATGGAAACCTGTCGCTGGCTGCCGTGCTTTTCTGCAGCCAGCTGCTTTTGAAAGCACCAGCATGGAATGCAAAACTGCTTCGCCGTGTTTTCTGGAGTATCAATGTGGGGTTGCTGCTGATGGTGCTGCTCGATTTGTTCCCATCCGGCATTTACCAGTTCAATGCGGTGGTAGAAAAAGGACTCTGGTTTGCCCGCAGCGCTGAGTTTATTGACAGCGTGCCGTTTCAAACCATGACCTGGCTGCGCAGCATCGGGGGTGTTTTGTTTTTGTTTGGCGGGGTTATTCCTTTGCTTTGGTTTTTGGTAAGCCGCAGCCGTTCGGTAAAAAATCCTGAAGCACAGCCGGGGATGACGGAAACAATTATTAAATCAACTCAAATTACTTTTGAAGAAAAAATTTATTGATAAGAATGAGTGCAATGAAACCAGTGCACTGACTTGATGACCTTAGCGGCAATGTCAAACCCGGTTGACAACTTAACCTTAGTATCTTTTCGGCTTCTCAAAAATCAAAACAACTGCCTTGATGTTAAAATAAGTAATAAGGATTTATGCCTGCCTCTTTCAGCAAACAATTACCTGTAAACATTAAAATTTAGTTCGTAAATAATATCTTGCACACTCCCGGAGTGGCTTCCTATATTTGGATGCCACTTTTGTTTTATGACGAATATTATAAAGCCGCTGCAATGGATTTACTGTATTTATGCCGTCGTGCTGTTTGTGGGTATCATGCTGCTGCTTTTTCCGTTTGTGCTTATCGCTTCGCTGTCTGGTATTATCAAAGGTGGCAATATGATTTACCGGCTCTGTATGCTCTGGGGCGATGTATGGTTCTTTCTTGTGGGTATCCGGCATCGCAATATGTATGAGTCAAAACCGGATAAAAACAGGCAATACATTTTTGTAGCCAATCATATTTCTTACCTCGATGCTGCCGTGATTGTAAAAACAATCCGGCGGCCCATCCGGGCTTTGGGTAAAATTGAAATGAAAAAGGTACCGGTGTTTGGGTTTATTTATTCTTACGCTGTGGTAAAAGTTGACCGCGGCAATACAGACCAGCGGGCAAAGAGTGTGCGGAACCTGAAATCGGTTTTGAAAAAAGGAATCTCTATCATCATTTTTCCCGAAGGCACATTCAATATGACCGGGCAGCCACTCAAAGAATTTTATGAAGGTGCTTTCCGGGTGGCCATAGAAACACAGACTCCCATTGTGCCGGTTTTGTTTCTCGATGCGTACGACCGCATGCATTACCGCAGTGTTTTTTCTTTAAATCCCGGCAAGAACCGATGTGTTTTCCTCGACGAAGTACCTGTAGAGGGCCTGCATCTGAAAGATGTTTCTTTTTTAAAACAGAAAGTGTATGACCTGATGGATAAAAAACTGAGAGAGTACAAGGCGGGTTGGATTAAAGAGTCGTGAGACATGAGATGTGAGTCGTGAGTCGTGAGACGTGAGTAAGGATTTGCCTTAAATTGCAGAAACCATTGACCATTCACCATTGACCATTCACGTCATGTATGCAGAAATCATCATACCGCTTGCCCTGCCCAAAAACTACACCTGGTCAGTACCGGAGCATTTAAAGGAACAGGCGCTGCCGGGATGCCGGGTGGAAGTTAATTTGGGAAAGAATAAAAAATATGCAGGTATTATCAAACGGGTGCATGATGAAAAGCCTGAGTTTTTTGAGCCCAAAGAAATCCTGAATGTGCTCGATACAGAGCCGGTGGTTTTTGACGAACAAATAAAATTGTGGGAATGGATGGCATCATACTACATGTGCAGCGAAGGAGAAGTGATGGCGGCGGCTTTGCCTGCCCATTTCAAACTCAGTAGTGAAACCATTTTAATTCTGAATGATGAGTTTGGCGATGATTTTACCATGCTTGATCATGATGAATACATGGTGGCCGAAGCGCTGCAGATAAAGCGGGAACTGAAGCTGACTGAAGTGCAGCAAATTCTGGATTCATCGCATGTGTATCCCATCATCAACCGGCTGATACAAAAAAAAGTTTGTTTTGTATGGGAAGCGCTGAAACAAACTTATACTGCCAAAAAAGAAACATATGTACTGCTGAATCCTCAATACAACAAAGAGGAAGAACTGGCCAGGCTGCTGAATGAAGATAAAAAACTACAGCGGGCCGAAAAACAGATGGAACTGTTGCTAAGTTATCTTCATTTGATAAAAACCGAAGGCGAGGTAACCAAATCAAACCTGCTGAAAAAATCAGGCGCCTCTGAAGCACAGCTCAAAGGCCTGGTGGATAAAAAAATTATCGGGTTGGAAAAGCGGGCCGTGGACCGCTTGCAATATTTACCCAAAAACATACAGGTTGATTTTGAACTTACCGCTGCCCAGCAGGAAGCGTATGAAAAAATTCTGCAGTCGTTTTCTGAAAAACCCGTTTGCCTGCTGCATGGCGTCACTTCCAGCGGCAAAACGCAGATATATATCAAACTGATTGAACAAACCATCCGGCAGGGAAAAGAAGTGCTGTACATGCTGCCGGAAATTGCCCTCACTTCGCAAATCATCCGGCGGCTGCAAAAACATTTTGGCGGATATATCGGTGTATATCATTCCAAATTTTCACAAAACGAGCGGGTGGAGATTTGGAATAAATTGAAAAGCGGCGAACTGAAGGTTATTCTCGGCGCCCGGTCATCTATTTTTCTTCCCTATCAGAACCTGGGCCTGTTGATTTGCGATGAAGAACATGATACTTCATACAAGCAGCAGGACCCGGCGCCCCGGTACAGCGGAAGAGATGCTGCAGTTTATTTTGCTGCACTTTTTAAAGCACGGGTTTTGCTGGGCAGCGCCACGCCTTCCATCGAGAGTTATCACAATACCATGTCGGGTAAATATGGTTTTGCAGAGCTAATGCAGCGCTATGGCGATGTGCATCTACCGCCGATTGAAATTGTTGACACCCGGAAAACACCGCAGAAAGAGAAGGGAAAAGTGATGATTTCGCCGCAGCTGGAACAAGCGGTGAACGAAGTGCTGGCAAGAAGCAAACAGGTGATTCTTTTTCAGAACCGCCGCGGCTATACGCCTTACCAGGTTTGCAATACCTGCGGCTGGATTCCGCAATGCAAACACTGCGATGTGTCGCTTACCTTTCACAAGGTTACCAACAAGCTCATGTGTCATTACTGTGGCACCACTTACCCGCCCTTGCATACCTGCCTGGTATGCGGTAATCACAATTTCGTGCAGCGGAGTTTTGGCACGGAAAAAATTGAGGAAATGCTGCTGGAAAAATTCCGGGAGGCAAAAATTGCCCGCATGGATATTGACACGGTGCGTGGCAAAAATGCACACGATGTGCTGATACAGCAGTTTGAACAGCGGCGCATTGATATACTGGTGGGCACGCAAATGGTGGTAAAAGGTCTGGATTTCGACAATGTGGATCTCGTGGGCATACTGGATGCCGACGGGCTGCTTGGCTTTGCCGATTTTCGTGTACATGAGCGAGCCTTTCAGTTGATGGAGCAAGTGAGCGGCCGGGCGGGCAGGAAGGAGGCCACCGGCAACGTGATGATTCAAACTATACAGCCGCAGCATCCGCTGCTTAAACTGGTACAGCGGCACGATTACCGGGCGATGTATGAGCTGGAGGTTGAAAGCCGTAAAAAATTTTTCTATCCACCCTTTTCCCGGTTGATTCATGTTACATTCAAGCATAAAATGAAAGAAATTGTGGAAAGGGCGGCGCAAAGTTTTACAGACAGCCTGCGGATAAAATATGGTCAGTATGTCATAGGGCCTGCTGAGCCCGTCATCAACCGTATCCGCAATCAATATTTAAGAGAAATGCTGCTGAAGCTCCCGCGTGATGCAAAGCTTATCGCAAAATGTAAAACGGATATGCTGGAGCAGGTGGCCATTCTTCACCAGCAAAAAAGCTTTAAAAGTGTGACGGTAGTGATGGATGTGGATGTGTTATGAACAATATTTCTATTTCTTATACTTCGGCTGGTAAAGCTGAACATAAAAATTGCCGGGCATGAGAAAATGCGTGACCAGCCCGTAACCCCGGTCTTCAATTTTTCCTTTAAACTTTACTCCCTTTGCTTTCAGTTCTTTTACGGTCTGGTGAATATCGTCGCAGTAAAACGAAATATCATGCGTGCCGGATGGGGCGCCGCCATCATCAGCAGGATGACAACCCATATCGGCTTCGGGTAAATCGAAAATAAGCCAGCCGCCTCCCACATCGCTGGCTTTGAAACCGAGCTTGTCACGCAGAAATGCACGCAGTGCTGCTGCATCGGAACTGTAAAACATGGTATGTACTCCTTTTATCATGTGGAGGGATTTAACGATAAACTATTTAACAGCTGTGAAATTAATTTCTGCCCAGGGCTTTCAGTTCTTCAAATTTATACACAAAAACGCCACTCTCGTTTTTCTTCGCCGCTGCCATCATCGCTTTTGCCACATCACCGGCATGAATCGCTTTGTATTTGGAAGGAACCAGGAATGCCAAAGCCTTCATTACCGATTTACCTATTTGTTCTGCCGGGCGGAATTCTTTTCTGTGGCCAAGCAGCATGGAGGGCTGCATGATGTGTATTGAGTTCAATCCGGTTTCTTTTACGGCATCTTCCACCTCGCCTTTAAGCCGCAGGTAAAAATTGCTGCTTTGGCTGTTGGCGCCGATGGCCGAAACCAGTACAAATTTTTCGCAGCCCGTCATTTTACAAAACCTGGCTAGTTTTACCGGTATATCATAATCTACTTTGCGGTAAGCTTCTTTGTCACCTTTTACTTTCCTGGTAGTAGTACCGACAGAACAAAACACCACATCACTGTTGTTGAGCGCCACCAGCAATGAATCGCTGTCGTTAAAATCAACTAATTTCTTTTCCAGTTTGGGATGCGAAATATTTATAGGCCGGCGGATGAGAATTCGTACAGTATCATAATAGGCATCGCTCAGCAGTTGCTGCAGCAGGTAGCTGCCAATGAGGCCGGTGGCCCCGGCAAGGCAGGCAATCCTGGTTTGCATATTTATTTTTTTTCCAGCACCAGAGCTACTTTATTAAAGTCGGCGGCCGCATTGATTATTTTCCTGAAATCTTCGTATTGCGACAAGGGGTAACGGGTTTTCCTGTACTCCTCGGTGATGTGAATAATAAGTTTGTTGCCTTCCATTTTGTACGATGAAACAAAGCCCATGGTGATTTGCCCGTTTTCTTTATAGGTATGATTCATGTTCAGGTCATCGGCGTTTTTTACAATATAATCTGCCGGCAGGGTGAAGATTATTTTTCTTTCCAGCACGTGGGGAAAATCGATTTCCATCGGGAATTGTCTTGGCTTTTCCTGGTACATTTCCACCTGCGGGCCGATGATGTCGCCCACCTTTACAATAATTTTTGCGCCGGCCCGCTCCACCAGTTCGCTGGCTTTTACCGAGGCCGATAAAATAAAGGGTTTGTTTTCGTGGTAATTTTCCAGCTCCTGGTTTTCCAGCTTTGAGCTTATTACGTTTTCCGATTTGGTGCCGAACTTAATCATTTCTTTTATCACCAGCCGCTGATCTTCGGGGCTGGCAAAGGAGAACATGGACTTATAAGTGGAAGCTGCATAGCCGGCATAAATCTGGCGTATATCAATCAACAGGGTGTCGGTAGCAGGGTTCAATTCAATTTCCGCTTCGGTGTTGATAGCGCTCAGTGAATAATCTTCCAGCGGAAGGTATTTTAATTCGGCAAAAGCTGTGGTCAGGTTGCCGATGGTAGTGGTTTTGCAAAAAACTGCATTGGTACCACCCCAGTTTGGGTTAATCCAGGGAAAACGGTACTCCGTTTCAGTGGGCGCCATGTATTTTTTCAGCTCGGGAAAATAGATAACGATATTGTCGCTGTTATTCCAGTTTTCAAAGTTTTTTTCAATCACCAGTTTTTGCCTGTCGCCAGCCAGCACATACTCATGCGCAATACCCAGCTGGCGAAAGACGGCGCCATATAACCGGGCTATGCCGACATGGCTTGCCAGTTTTGATTTAATTATTTTTTCCAGGTTTTCAGCATCCTCGCTGCTGATGTCTTCCTGGGTTAAAATATTTTTTTTCAGGTAATTTTCCAGCGTGGTTATTTTTTCTGTTTCCGTTGCGGCTTTTTTCAGCTTCAGCTCATTCACCAGGTCGTCAACTTTTTTCAGTTCTTTTTCGGTGCAGCTGGTATAGCGGTTGTACACCCGGCGGGCAAGTTCGTCCCAGGAAAAAAGTCTTTCATTTTTGCTGCGTGATAAATTATAGGAGAGCTTGTATTCACAGCGCAGCAGGCTGGCTTCGTAGGCGGAGTATTTTTCTTCTTCCACACCGGCAATGTCACGGGCGGTAAAAGTGACAAAGCGCTTTTGATTAATTACAGTATCTGCCGGTTTGTTAGTGCTGTTATAGGGACGTACTTCGTAAACAAGGCGTGCAGGCGAAACTATTTCCAGCCGGGCTTCCAGCACCGGGAAAGCACCCTGCAGGTTTTCGCGGCCGAAATGGCCGGTGTTTCTTTTATAGGTGTAATAAAATTCCACTTCACAGTTTTTCACCAGCCCTTCCATAGCAAAAATTTTATACAGCTGTTCATTTTCATCTTTCAGGTCTTTGATGTTTTCTGCGCTTACTTCAATTATTTTTCCGCCGGGTAAGATGGTTCGCGCCCTGATGCTGACAATATCCCGGTTGTCTGCCACCGGAAGGTACACCCGGTTGAAGGCTTCAATGCCGTTGTCGTTATTGATGTGAACAATCCTGTGCAGTGTTTTGTACATTATCAGCTCGTCGTTTTCATCAATGTACTCGATTCTTCTCTTATCCAGCAGTATCACCGCCGGCCCGGCAGTATGCCTGCTGTCAATACTGTGCAGCGCAGGCGACGGGTGCCAGGTTTCCTGTATCAGATTATTGTCCTGGGCAACTGCAGTCAGTGTAAATAGTACAGCGGCGAGATAAAAAATTTTTTTATACATATACAGAAATTATTTTTTTGCAAGACTGATTGTTTCTTTATAGGTGGGCAGCAGGTTTTCCAGCACTTTATTCCATGCCTGGAATTTTTCAACCGGCAGCAGCAGGTGATTGTTTTCAAAACGCTGGGTCAAAATCACCCGGTTATTTTGTTCTTCGTACTGCAGGTCGAAGCCCCACACTTCATTGTGGAAACTTTTGCCCGGCGGCAGGTAAGTGAGCTTATAACCTTCCGGTATTTCCATTATGGTAACATAGCGCCGTTCATTTTTAAAGTCAAATTCCACGGGCAGTTTCCGCCGCGGGTAATCAATTTCCTGGTGTTCATAAAATTTAAAGAGATTCAGGTTCAGGTACCATTCGCCGGCCACTTTCCGGGCAAAGTCCTGCAGCTCAAACTGGCTTACCAGGCTATACCTGCCGGGGTTGCCGGTTTCAACAATTTCATATGTACCCAGCCTGAACTTATTAGAGCCACGGCTAAGATAGCCGTTCAGAAATTTTTCCCTGTCTTTTTCATCCGCCTGGTTCATGATGCGGTACAGGTTTATGGCAAAATACCCGCTCATATCCACTTTGATGGTGCCCTGTATTCCTTTTTCAGTCATGCGGAGGATGGTGGTATCGGTATAAAAATTTTTTTCTTTATCCATTACCGGCACCCGTATTATTTTATAGTCGTTTTCACCGGTCACCACCAGGGCTTCTTTGCCCTGTATATGATCGGGGGGTACACCAAATTCACCATGCGAATCAGTTCCGTCGAGAAAAACAAAACCGGTATCCAGCTTTACAGCCGCTATCATATGGTTATCCACAATTGGCAGTGGCAATTCGGTATAGTCGTACGGAAGGCTGCGGGTGCCAATCCATGCAAAATAGGCGGGCACACCGGCGTATTGCAGCATTTTGGTAAGTATGCTGGCCATGTCTTTGCAATCGCCGTAGCGGCGGCTGCATACCAGGTTGGCATCGCGGGGTATAAAACCCTCCATACCGTTTTCAAACGCCACATATTTTATATGCTGCTGCACCCAGCTGTAGATGTTTCTTGCTTTGGCTTCATCGGTAGGCGCATTTTTTACCAGTGAATCGGTAATGGTTTTCAGCTCGGGGCTTGTGTCTTTATTAATATGGCTGATGAATCCGCGGTAAAAACGGAAAAGATCATCCGGGGTACCCAGCCATTTTACCCGCTGTCCTTTTTCATCTGTAATGCTTTCGATATAAAAAGCCACATGCAGGGCATAGTAAGAATTATCAGGCGCATCGGGATAGTTTTGATCTTTTTCCAGCCGGCTGATGCGGAAAGTATATACGGTTTCCCTTTTTTTCTTTTCTTCTGAAAAAATAACCCTTTCGGGGTTGTTGCCCTTTACACGGTATTTTACCACCCAGTCTTTAGGAAAAGTGATTTTCAATTCACCATTCATCACCGGGATGTTTCGGGAAAAATAGTGTGCTGAAAGCAGGCGGAGATTATTGTGCAGCGAAGTAACCTCGAGATGCCCGGTGCTGCCATCGGTAACGGAAGGAAAATTAAACGAGGTTTCTTTTATGTCGTCGTAAAAAACACTTCTCGACCTGTTTTCAGTTGTTTTAAAGTCTTTCACCGGCACTTTCTTTCCTTCGGGGGTGATGGTGTATGCCTCGTATTCCTTCAGTTCGTTGAAGCTGCTGTTATAAAAACCAAACCGGCTCAAGTAAACTGCGTTAGGCGATAAAAACAGGAGTTCCTGTATTTCCCGTCTTTCGGCATACGGCTCTCCGTTGTGTAATTTGAAAGTGTAGTGTACGGTGTTTTCTTTAAATACCAGGTGTTCGCCGGGAAACAGAGTCCTGATTTCTGCTGCTGATTGTGCGTGCAGCTGGGCCGCAGCAAAAAGAGTAAAAACAGTTATGAAAGTTTTGCTCATCGGTATTTTATTTTTTTATTTCCAGCAGGTCGCCAAAATAATAAATCCTGGTTTCTTTCAGTTTGCCGCTGTCATCGTACAGGCGGGTGATGCCATGGGGCTGCCCGTTGTAGTAATTTGTTTCTTCGGTCAGCACTCCCTTTTCATTATAAATTTTCAGCAGGCCATGCAGGTTGTCGTGAAAGAAAGTATAGTCCAGTTGCACCTGGCCATTGGCATGAAAATATTTATATGCGCCATGTGTCAGGTTGTAGTCTTCGGTGCTTTGCTTTCTTATTTTCCCGTTGGCATAATACAGCAGGTTGGGGCCGTTCAGTTTTCCATCAGCATATTCAAAATCGGCAGACGGGTTGCCGTTTGAAAAAAATGCTTTCAGTTTCCCGTTACCCCCGGGGATGGTAATTTCGGGAAGCAGCCTGCCGCTCTTGTCTTCATAAGTATAAGCCACGGGCACATCATAATCAAACTTCACCTGGTACAGCAGGCTGCCGTCAGGGTCATATTTTTTTGACCAGCCGTGACGGTAGCCCTGGTAAAATTCGGTTTCTGTATCGGTTTTCCCGTTTTCAAAATAATAAATCCTTTTGCCATGCAGCAGGCCGTCTGCATACGTTTCGGTATAGTCGGGCTTGCCGTTTTCAAGATAATGTTTCCATACGCCGGTTTTATCGCCCATTTTATAAGCGCCTTCAGTTGCAAGTATACCTCCATAATAATAACTGAGATACGTACTGTCAGGCATTCCGTGTTTGTAAAACCGGATAGTGTTTAGTGTGCCGTCGGGAAAATAAAATTTGTAGGCTCCATGCCAGTCGCCGTAAAGATATTCACCTTCGGCGCCGGGTTTTCCGTTAATCATCACCGATTTCATTTTACCTGATGCATTTTTGTAGTTGCAGCGGTTAATTTCTTTGCCGGCGGTATCATACTGGATAAAATCTTCAATCCAGCCGCGGTTATAATGTGCCATGTTTGACAGCCTGCCATTGGGGAAATATTCTTCACGGTAACCGTGTATATCATTATTCAGGTAGGTGGTTTTGGCCCGCAGGGCGCCCATTTCATCATACTCGTACCAGGTGCCTTCCCTGTAGCCCTGCTGGTACCAGCCTTCACTTTGCAGCTGTCCGTGCATATACCAGTTTTTTTCATAACCATGCTTTTCTCCTCCGGTGTATTCATTTTCCGATTCTTTGTTTCCGTTGGGATAATAGGTAATGGAACGACCGGCCCGGTTACCATCTTCATAATTGATTTCAGCATTTACCTTCCCGGAAGTGAAATACGATGTTTCAAGGCCCTGTATCAATCCTTTGTCGTTGTACACGGCATGCATTCTTTTAAAACCAGACGGTGTATAGCTGGCCATATCCATTTTTTTGGCCTTTCTTTCGGTGGCGCTTATTTCTTTACCGGTTTTATCAAAATATTTTGCCTGCTTTACGATATTGTTGTCATAAACAAATTCAGAAAACTTTTTGCTGTCGCGGTCGAAGAATTCCGTCCTGCCGTCCTGTTTGCCTTTTTTATATACCGTGGAGTAGTATAAAACACCATTATCATAGTATTCGCTGTATTCGCCATCCAGCTCCCCATTTACATAATTTTCTTTTGCTTTCAGTTTCCGGTTTTCGTGGTAACGGTTCAAGGTGCCTTCCAGTTTGCCTGCTTTGTATTGTCCTTCCACAGCCAGCCTGCCGTTTTCATGATAGGATTTGAACGGGCCTTCCAGCAGGCCGTTTTTATAGGTTGCTCTGGATTCCAGCACACCGGTTTTGTAATACGATTCATAGGGGCCGTTCAGTGTATCGGCAATATAGGTTTCCATGGTACGCAAGGTACTGTTGCTGTAATATGTTTTACGGGGGCCCTCCAGTTTTCCGTTTTTATAATTTTGAGCCACACGCGGCTGGCCTGTCAAAAAGTAAGAAACACTTTCGCCATCAGCAGCGTCGTTTTTCACCATAGTTTTTGACGACATCACACCATTTTCAAAATAAAAAATTTCTTCTCCTTCCTGCACATCATTTACAAAAAACTGTTTCCCCCTCAGCTGGCCATTGAAGTGATAATAATTCCATTCTCCTTCTTTACCGCCAGTATTATTAAATTTTCCTTTGCTGCGGATGTTGCCCGGGCTGTAATAAAATTCCCAGTCGCCGGTAAATTTTTCGCCATCGGCGGTTGTGGCGCCTTTGCCATATAGCCGCCCCTCTTCGAAATGATAAAGCGGAGGCATGTTTTTCCGCTTCGAATAATTCAGTTCACGGGTGCTGCGCACCCGGTTGAAATAAGCCACCAGGACATTTACAAGGTCTTCCAGGTCATCTTTGTTTTTTTTCAGGTAAGACTGGATGGTTTCAATATTGATGCTGCCAAATGCCCGGTAAACAAAGGGTTCAAATTTTTTGTTTTTAAATATGCCGGAATACAAGGGTACATAATACTGCATCCAGAAATCAGTTGACAACTCATCGTATTCCTGTTTTTCGAGTATCACCTGCAGCTGCCGGGTTATGGGGTCGTCCAGTTTAATGAGCGTTTTGTAACTTTTATCCAGGGCAATTTTTGAAGAAACGATTTTTTCCGCCAGGGCAAACGGTGATTCGCCATTATCCACTCTGTTATTTGCCAGTTCCCTTATCTCGTCGGTGTTTTTGCTGATGTTGCTCATGTGCGTGATGCAGTTGGATTGAAATTTCCCGTTTGGCTGCAGCAGCAAATAACTGATATAGCACAGGAAGGCTTCGATGATTTTGCCCTGCGGTAATACACTTGCACCCAGCTTGTAGTGTGCGCTGCTTTCATAGGGATTGATAAGAATACATTGCTTAAAAACCGCTTCGGCCTGGCTGTATTTTTTTTGAATAAGGTAAGTGGTTCCTTTATTCAGCAAGAGTGACGTGTAAGCCGGGTACAGCGCAATGGCCGAATCATACACACGGAGTGCCCTTTCCGGCTGGCCGGCATCGTCGAGCAGGTTGCCATACAAAGTAAACAGCTGGGGCCAGTATGCATTGTTTTTGGCCAGCCCGGCTTCACAAACTTTTAGTGCTTCCGTCAGCTGGCTGTCGGCCGACAGTGAATAGGCCATTTCATACAAGGCCTGGTAATAATTGGTATCGCTCCGGTCAATCTTGCTGTAGGCAGCAATGGCTTCTTTATATTTACCCTGGTCGTGAAGCCCGATGCCTTTTTTAATGTATTCTGCGGAATTAATCAATGGGTTGTTTTCCTGGGCTGATAATAATAAGTGGCAGGAAAAGCAAAGGAATACGGCAAATAATTTCAGCATGCAGTTAAGGTTTTATAATAGTGATGGTAGAGGGGTGAAATTTACATAAAAAATTTATTGAGTTTTATTTTCGCCTTTACATTTTTATCTTGCAATGTGCTAACTGTCGTTCACAATTTTTCGCTCAAGTCCTATAACACGTTTGCCATTGATGTAAAGGCCCGGTATTTTTCAGCTATTTCATCACCTGATGAACTCACCGAACTCACCACTCACCACTCACCACTCACCACTTTCATTTTAGGCGGCGGCAGCAATGTTCTTTTTACAAAAGACTATGACGGCCTGGTGCTGAAAAATGAAATCAAAGGCATTGAAGTAGTGCATGAAGACATGGAACATATTTATGTAAAAGCCGGCGCCGGCGAAAACTGGCACCGGTTTGTGCTTTATTGCCTCAGCCGCCGCTGGGCAGGTGTGGAAAATCTTTCCCTTATACCCGGATGTGTTGGTGCGGCGCCTATTCAAAACATCGGGGCTTATGGAGTAGAGCTGGATGATGTGTTCTGGGACCTGGAAGCTTTTCACCTGCACGAAAAAAAAGTTTACACTTTCACACGAAGCGATTGTGCGTTCGGCTACCGCGACAGTATTTTTAAAAACAAGCTCAAAGACCAGTTTGTTATTCTCAACGTAACATTCCAATTGCGAAAGAAGCCCATTTTTCATACCAGCTACGGTGCCATCTCCGAAGAGCTGGAAAAAATGGGAGTAAAGGAGCTAACCATAGAAGCTATATCGCAGGCTGTCATTAATATCCGTACATCCAAATTGCCCGACCCGGCTGTGATTCCAAATGCAGGAAGTTTTTTCAAAAACCCTGTCATATATCAGGAATTGTTTTCAAAACTTAATGCCCGGTTTCCGGCAATGCCGTTTTATCCGCAAAGCAATGGCAGTATAAAACTTGCTGCCGGCTGGCTCATTGAAACATGTGGGTGGAAAGGTTATCGGAAAGGTGATGCCGGTTGTCATGACCGGCAGGCACTGGTGTTGGTAAACTATGGCCATGCAAACGGTAATGAAATTTATGAACTGAGCGAGGAAATTTTGCAGAGTGTAAAAGAAAAATTCGGCATTGTGCTGGAAAGGGAAGTTAATATTCTTTAGCAATTGTATGGCATGATTTTTTTTAAGTATCATTGTATGCATAAAAATTTTTTATGAAAAAAATTATATTTCTTCTTCCGGCAGTCCTGGTTGTTTCTATGTATACAAACGCCCAGGCGGCCAAATCCATTTATTTCGAACTGGGCGGTCCCGGTCTTGCTTCTTTTAATTTCGACACACGATTTTCACCAAAAGAAGACGGCATCGGAGGCCGCATTGGTTTCGGAGGATTCAGCCTGACGATAGACGGAGAAACCGAAGGAGTGTTTTTTATTCCCCTTGGCCTGAATTATCTTTTTGGTAAGGACAGCAAAAATTATTTTGAGATTGGAGGCGGTGTCACGCCTGTTTTTGTTTCCGGCAGCAATGGCAACGGTAATTTTACTTCCACGTTCGGTCACCTGAATTTTGGCTACCGTCTTCAGCCGGCAAAAGGGGGGTTTACTTTCCGGGCATTTATTACTCCTGTATTCGGCGGTTTTGGTTTCATTCCTTACTACGGGGGAGTATCTTTCGGATATAAGTTTTGAAAATATTTTCGGTATAGAAAAACAGTTTCAGATTTTTTTCGGGTTTAAATTCCAGCGTGGAAGAAAATTAATGTATAACTAATACCAGTTTTTCATCGTTGGGTTTTCCTGCTTTAGTTTAAAAAATATATTCCCTTACTAAAAGAAAACTCCGGGCTGAAAAATGATAAACGTTACGCCTTAAACTTCACGTAAAATCTTCCCGGTCAAAATCTTCATCGGCCGTTTTGGGTCCGCCCAGGTTCAGCATGCTGCCCACCAGGTCTTTGAATTCAATTTTTCCTTCAATCACTCTTTTACTGATCAGGGAGTAGGAGGCAAGCCCGTGCAGCACCAGTTCCATCAGCAGCGCCGATTCTTTTTCATTGGCCCCTTTGAAATATTTTTTTACCAGCGGGTATAAGCCATCCACTTTATAAAGCTGCTGCACCTTATCCTCATCTTTTGTATTGAAAAAAATATTCAGTGTATGGCCCTTGTCAAACCAGTTTAACACGGGGCGATAGGGGTTTTCATCCCGTGCAGGTTCTTCCACATTTTTAGGACGCATTCTTTTTTTCAGCACATCGGGGTTGGGAAAATAATTTACAAACTGCGAACGAATAGCTTTATCCAGCAGATTCATGGCTACCTGGTAGGGGCCTTCCTGCTCGCCTTCGTACACCAGTTCAATTTTTCCCGTGATGGAAGGGATGATGCCCGCCAGGTCGCTGATCCACACCTGTGTTTGTTTTTCATTATTGATAATGGCACGACGCTCCGCGGCACTTACTGCATTTTCAAAAGCCGAAATGGTAAGCCTTGCACTCACACCGCTTTTTTTGTCCACAAATTCACTGCCCCTGGCTTCAAAAGCCACCTGTTCAATCAGCCGCTTCACCAGGTCGCTGATTCTTACTTTTTCTTTTTGTTCTCCGGCAATCACGGCTTCCTGTTCGGTTATCTCCAGCGCCGTTTCAATTGTTTTAGGATAATGGGTAAGTATCTGGCTGCCGATGCGGTCTTTCAGCGGCGTCACAATAGCGCCGCGGTTGGTGTAGTCTTCAGGATTAGCGGTGAACACAAAGAGGATATCCAGCGGCAATCGCAGTTTAAAACCTCTTATCTGCACATCGCCTTCTTCCAGGATATTGAACAGCGCCACCTGTATTCTTGCCTGCAGGTCGGGCAGCTCGTTGATTACAAAAATGCCGCGGTTGCTTCGGGGAATTATTCCATAATGAATCACCCGTTCATCGGCAAAGTTCAGTTTAAGGTTAGCGGCTTTTATCGGGTCAATATCGCCGATGAGGTCAGCAACACTTACATCCGGCGTGGCCAGCTTTTCACCGTAGCGTTCGCTGCGGTGAATCCAGTGAATGGGTGTTTCATCGCCATGCGCTGCTATTTGGTCTTGTGCAAATTTCGACACCGGGTTCAGCGGGTCGTCATTCAGTTCGCTGCCGGCAATGCAGGGAATGTATTCATCCAACAGCTCTGTCATCAGCCTTGCCATTCTGGTTTTGGCCTGGCCACGCAAACCAAGAAAAAGAATATTATGACGGCTCAGCAATGCCCGCTCCACATCGGGTATCACGCTGTCATCAAACCCGATAATACCGGGAAAGCTGTGCTCCTTACTTTTTAGTTTCCGCATCAGGTTTTCCCGCAGTTCGTCCCTGATGTTGCGTGGCCGGTAGCCGCTTTTCTTCAGTTCTCCAAGGGTTTTGATACCCTCCCACCCTCTAAAGAGGGCCTTCGAAATTTCACTCATTCGTGGTTTTCTTTTTTTATTCCAAATATTTTTTTGTTATCAGCTTTTGAATTTCTATTAAACTTTTGTTGCCCCGAACGTTCGGGGCTCCGTTCATCGTCTGGTAATCCTATTGGACTTTTTTAATGAATTACTGGTCCATCAAAACTGATTTCTGAAATCACCGTATCATTATATGTGCCGCCCTTATAAGTTTTTACTATTTCCAGTCTTATAAAGTAGGGCTGCTCTCTTTGAGCAAACCATTTTGACACATCGAATACCTGACCGTCCGTAACATCTTTCAAATTAAGTTTTGCAACAGGACTATTGTCAACATAAAGCATTAATTGCTTCACCCTGTTATTTTTCTTCCAGCGCATTATATCTTTTTGGTACCCGTTATAAATAATTATTTTTTCAAGTGGCCATGCATTCGGCGTCATCCTCATTAAAATTGATTCACCCATACCATTATCCTCTTTACCCTCTGCCCAGGCAAAGTCAAGAGACCCATCGCAAATGTTGTCAGGATTGTATTTATCACTTAATGTTGAACTGGACCAGATACTGTCAGGCCCTCCGTTTTCGTAGTAATTGCAGCCGTAGCCGGGACCTACATAATAAAAAATACTCTCTTCAAGGTACATGTCTAAAGTTATGTCATCAGCCACTTCAATTTCGTTCATTAGGGCAGCCTCTTTTTTTGTGAGTGGTGTGCTTATTAATAACTTTTCTTTTGCTTTTTTATAAACTTCTGCTGTTTTTCGGATTGAATCTCTCCACATTCTTGTCAGATCCATTGAAGGAATTAATTCTGGATTTAGTTCCTCAACTTGCTGAGCCGGGACCTTAATCCAAATTAAAAATATTGATGTTAAAAAGGCAATTTTCATATATCCAATATTTCACCCCATCGGGGTTCTGATAAAACTACCTCCATTTCATCACCGGGTTTACACCCGGTGCTATTAATCCCGATAATTTTCGGGACGCCCCTTCGGTGCTTTGTTCAAAATTTGTACAGAAGTTCAATAGTAATTCTTAAGCCAAAAGCCCCCTTTAATGGGTTTGGGGGTTTTCAATACACCGTTTTCCTCTTGCCACTCTCAAAATCCTTAAATATAAAAGCCCCCAGCCTGTCGAGGCTTGCAAAAAATGCTTTGCCGTTATTGGTTTCGGTAAACTCGTTCACAAAACGCTGCAGGTACGGATCGGTGGCAATCATAAAAGTGGTGATGGGTATCTTCAGTTTTTTGCATTGCGCAGCTAAATTCAGACAACGGGTAGTGATACGCCGGTCGAGCCCTAAGCTGTTTTTATAATACCGTTTGCCGATTTTAATACAGGTAGGCTTGCCATCAGTAATCATAAAAATCTGCTTGTTCGGATTTTTTCGCCGGCGCAGAATATCCATGGCAAGTTCCAAACCCGCCACTGTGTTGGTGTGATAAGGGCCTACCTGCAGGTAGGGAAGGTCTTTTATTTCCACCATCCAGGCATCGTTGCCAAACACGACGATGTCCAGCGTGTCTTTCGGGTAACGGGTCGTTATGAGTTCGCTCAGGGCCATGGCCACTTTTTTTGCCGGGGTGATGCGGTCTTCTCCGTATAAAATCATGGAGTGAGAAATGTCAATCATCAGTACGGTGCTGGTCTGTGCTTTGAAATCCGTTTCCCGGATGCTCAGGTCGTCTTCCTGCATGCTGAAACTTTCAATGCCGTGATTGATTTGCGCATTACGGATGCTTTCGGTGAAGTCAATCTGTTCAATCATGTCGCCAAACCGGAAAGGTCTTGTTTCGGGGTTCACTTCATCACCCTGCCCGGGTTTGAAGCTGTGATGGTCGCCCTGCTTTGTTTTTTTCAGCTTACCGAAAATTTCTTCGAGGCTTCTTTTGCGGATGCCCTGTTCTGTTTTTGGCGTGATGACAATGGCGCCTTTTTCGCTGTCTTCCGTGATGTAACCTTTTTCTTTCAGCTCTTCAATAAAATCGCCCATGCCGTATTCATCATCAGTCAAATCATATTTCTTATCCAGCTCATTCAGCCAGCTCAGCGCTTCAGCCACATCGCCGCTGGTGTAGGAGAGCAGCTGCATAAAAAGTTCGAGCAGTTGTTCAAACCGTGACTTGCCGCCTTCGTTGGGGTCATATTTTTTAAAATGATGACCGATCAATTGATTTAAGATTTTGGTCCCGATTGCAATCGGGATTTGATTTTGGATTTATTTTGGTTTCAGTTGAGTTGTAACCATACAGCAAATTACAATTTTATTTTTTGCATGTTAAGTTAAATAAAAAAGCCCCCATAGCGGAGGCTTTATAATAATACAGAAGCAAATTATTTTCCTTTTGGTGAATCGGCTTTCTGCAGAATTGAATCCGCTTTTTTCAGCAATGAATCGGCAACAGGTTTCGGGTTGTTTCTTTCTTCTATTTGTTTAGCATAGCGTTGCAGGTCGTAGGTACGGGTTATTTCAAGTGAAAGGCCCCGCTGATGTCCGGTTAAATTGGCATCAAGGTACCCTTCTGCCTGGGCTTGCTGCTGCTGGCTGGTTGCCAATGTCCGCTGCTGTAAATAGTTTTGTAATAAATTATCAAGTTCTTTCCGGCTCATGTCGCCCAATGCAGCGTAATAGTTCATCTGATCCTCAAAGTCTTTAAACAACGCTTTCCTGATTTTTTCAGCAATCTCTTTTTCGCCGGCCTGGTAGGCTGCATCCATCAGCCGCATGGAGGTTTCGTTGTTTATTTCGTAGCGGCTCGCCATACCGTAAGGCACATTGATGCCCGGCACCAGGCTGTCGGCCTTGCGGATGATTTTTGCTGCGTCGTCTTTCCTGTTTTTATTCAGCAGGTCGCCGGCCAGCTCGGCATACAGCTGGCGCACAATGGTCAGGTGGCGGCGGTTTTCTTCATCAAAGTACACGCCCGGTTTATCTGCATTGCCATTGGCAAATTTTGTAAGCAGGTTATTCATCATCCAGTCATCATTGATGCCGCTGTTGTTGGCAATAGGAACAAGCCGGTAAGTCAATCCGTCTTTTCTTAAATAATTGCCAAAGCCTAATTCATTGTAAGGCGATGTAAAATAGATGGGTCGTTTCCATGCATTGGCTGCAATAATGTTCAGGATAGCCAGGTGATCCCGCTGCAGGTAGTTGCGCGGCAGCTCAAACCTGATTTCTTTCGGTACCAGGTCTTCGGCATTTACGGTTCCGTTGCTTCGCACCAGGGCGCTGTCCACCGGCACCGAAAATCTTTTTACCGGGTAGGCCTGCATATTATCTCCTTCACCCAGCTTTTTCATGATGTCATACAGGTTGTAGTAGGCTTCCTTGGAATATTCCGGTGTAGGATAATATTGCATGCCCACCCGCCGGTCACCGATAATTTTTTCCGGCGACCAGATAACATCAATGGAGTCGCTCCTGTTTAATTTATAGCGCAACTGGTTAATGTACCAGTCAATACCCAGCAGGCTGGTGTTGATGATACGGATGTCGGGCCGCACCCGCTCCACTTCCTGTGCATACCACAGCGGGTACGTGTCGTTGTCGCCAAAGGTGAAAAGTATAGCGTTGGGAGCGCAGCTTTCGAGGTAATTTCTGGCATTATCTCTTGCCAGTGTTTTATTGCTGCGGTCGTGGTCGTTCCATTCCTGGCTGGCCATTACCAGGGGCGTTACCAGGCATATGATTGCCGTTGCCATGTTCAGTATCTTTTCATTGGTACCTTTTGCTGAAACAGCCCGCAACAGGTAAGTAATGGCAATAGAAAACGCGGCAAATAATGCTGCTACAATAAAAGATGTTTTAAATACCACTCCGCCGCTGAAGTTTGTAAGACTGAACGCTGTGATTACGAAACTAAGCAGCGAACCGTAAAGCACCGTGTTGTAAACGGTTTGTTTATTTTCTTTTACCATTTTTACAAACGCCACTACCGCCAGCCCTATCCAGATGGCAAAAGCATAAAAAGAACCCACGAAAGCATAATCTCTTTCACGAGGCTGGTTGCCGGGCATATTCAGGTACAACCCGATGGCAATGCCGGTAAAAAAGAAAAGCAGGAAGCTTACCAGCCAGTCTTTCCTGTTTTTTATAAAATGAAATACACAACCAAGAATGCCCAACAGGAAAGGCAGCATGAAAAGTTTGTTGTTGGCCTTATTATGTTTGAGTGTTTCCGGCAGTTTGCTTTGGTCGCCCAGCATAATTTTATCAATAAAAGATATGCCTGTTTGCCAGTTGCCGTCGCGGCGGTTGCCAAAGCCCTGTATGTCGTTTTGCCGGCCCGAAAAATTCCACATAAAATACCGCCAGTACATGAGCCCCATCTGGTAGCTGAAAAACCAGTTGATGTTGTCGCCATACGTTATTGGCGGATCAAAAATCACACGGCCCGACTGCGGATCCTGGTAGCGTCCCTTACCCAGCCATTCGGCATAAAAGCGCAGGTGATCCTGCTGGTCCTGCCAGTCCCAGATACGGGGAAAAATCATTTTATCTTTTTTGGGAAACTCATACTCAATGTCACGACCCAGTTCTACATACTTATTTCCAAGTTTGCCCCATTTCATTCCTTTTTCAATTACATAACTGCCATCCTGGTCTTCATCGGCCGGGTATGCGCCAAAGTGCGGGCCATACAGCAACGGTGCGGAGCCATATTGCTCGCGGCCGAAATACGATGCAAGACTCATGGGATTGTCCACGTTGGCCATATCAATGCCGGGGTTAGCATTGGAACGGATAAGTGTAGTGACATAAGTTGAGTACCCGATTAATACAAAAATGAAACACCAGAGGGCCAGCTGAATGGTGCTGCGCCTTTTTTTCATAGCCCGGCGCAGGGCAAGCCAACAAAGTGCACCCAGAAGGAAAAAGAAAAATGCAAAGCCTGAAAAGAAAGGCAGGCCAAAACTGTTTACAAACAGGCGGTCGAATGCGGCTGACCATTTTGGAATAATATACACCAGGCCCAGCAGCGAAACACCGGTAAGAGCACAGGCGGCAAGAAATGCATAAATAGCTTTTTTTACCGTGAAGGGATATTTTTTATTGTAATAAATCATTACAATAGCCGGCAGGGTAAGCAGGTTCAGCAGGTGCACGGTAATGGCGAGGCCCAGCATAAAAAAGATAAAGACAATCCAGCGGTCGGCTCTTGTTTTTTCGGTCACATCTTTTGCCAGCTCATAAGCATGCTCCCACTTGAGCATGGCCCATACTATGAGGGCGGTGAAGAATGAAGACAAGGCATACACTTCACCCTCCACGGCGCTGAACCAGAAGGTATCGCTGAAATTGTACGCAAGCGAACCAACTACTCCGGCCGACATTACGGTAAATAATTGCTGGTTGCTGAGTTGTTCACCATGGTTCACAAACATCTTACGGGCAAAGTGTGTGATGGTCCAGAAAAGAAACAGGATGGTGAAACTGCTGGCCACAGCGCTCAGCAGGTTAACCGAATGTGCCGCATTGGCCACATCGCCGCCGCTGAACAACACGATGAATAAACGGCCCAGCATGGTAAACAGCGGCGAACCCGGCGGATGAGGAACGCCAATTTCGTTTGCACAAGCGATAAATTCACCGCAATCCCAGAAGCTGGCTGTGGCTTCACGGGTAAGTGTATAGGTGGCAGTGGCAATCAGCAGTACAATCCAGCCGGTAATGTTGTTTACTTTTCTGAAATTCATAAAGCGATTTTTTGTCCCCTGGTTGTGTGTGGGGCCCACCATCGGTTTTTAATATTACGCTGTAGAGACGCAAGATATTGCGTCTCTACAGCGGGCAGGCAAAAATAGGGTTTCAATGTAAGAATTCAACCCCCGGTAATTAAAACATTCGGGTGTAGAGACGCAAGATATTGCGTCTCTACATTATTGCGTCTGTACCCATATTGCGTCTGTACCCATATTGCGTTTCTATTATTATAATAGAATTGCGGCAATCTCCTGCCACGAGCCTACCCGCCTGTGCCGGCCGGCATCACGCAGCAGGTTGTGCGGTTGGGAAAAAAGCAGCGTAGTGCCTTTAAAATTATCAAGGTTTTTAAAATGGTCGTCTATCATGATGTCGGCATCAACGATTATTTTGCTGCCGCAAAAAACAAATTGCTGCCATTTCAGGAAAGGGAAATGTTCATTCAGCCATTCAAATTTTTCGGGCAGGCTTTGGGGAAATTCCATGGCAGACGATACGATGAACACTTCAAAATATTTGTTTATTGCTGCAAGCATCTCCACGCTGTCTTTCACAATCGGGGTTGTTCTGAAAAATCCTTTTTCAAAAACATAATGCATGATATGGGGAAATGCCTGCCGTTCTTCCAGCCCAATAACTTCTTCGGGCTTTCTTCTTCTGCCAAAATCTTTTTCATCATAACGGAAAAACTGTTCATACACGTCGGCCAGCACGCCGTCCATATCTACTGCTAATCGCTGCATAGTTTATTCAAAGGTTATTCTTACGGTTTGGTAAAAAAGCTGGTTTTGGAGTATTTGCCTCGACTGGCTGTTTTTATCAGTAAAACCTTTTAACCCCAGCAGGCCGGCAGCATTGCCTTTATTGATGGCAATTTCCAGGTAACCGGCGCTGTTGAAGAGAGCCAGCTTTTCGCCTTCGGGCACATCGGCATACGTTTCGCTGATATGATCAATCACTTCATCCCGTTTAAATGTGATTTTAAATCGGCGGCCCCTGCGCTGCTCCTCAAACTGTTCATGCGTGATGTTGACCACTACGTTTTCAAAATTGTCAATAAAAATAATCTGGCCATCAATCCAGTCGTCGCCGATAGCGGGCTTCAGCGGATTTTTTTCCGTATAGCTTACATCAGGCTGGCCGATGTTATTGATGGATTCACCTTTGATGAGCTGGCTGATAGCCCGGCCAAAAATATCAATGCAGTGCAATGTGTTTTTTGTTTTACCTTTTTGCCAGGCAAGACCCATCACCATGTCCGGTTTTTCTTCCAGTATCATCGTCAGCAGCCCGTTGTCGGCGCATAGCAGGTACTGGTTTTTATGAAACGCCAGCAGCAACTGTTCACTTTTTTTATCAAACAAATTCACCAGGATGATGTGAAATGTAAAGTCGGGGAAATTTTTTATTGCATTGCGGCACACATACGCCGCCTGGGGATAATTGAATGGTGAAATATTGTGTGACACATCCACCAGCTGAAACTCCGGGTTTATTTTCAGCAGCCTCGCTTTAATCGCCCCGGCCAGGTAGTCGTGATTGCCGATGTCGGAAGTAAGGGTTAGCAGTGGCATGGACGATTTCAGATTTTAGTCCCGATAATTATCGGGTGCTGATTGCGGATTTTTGAAGCACACAAATTAATAATTGTGGATTAGTTTGTTAAGTAATCAGAAATCTTTTGCCCACTTTTAAAAAGGTTTGTTTCGTAAACCTCAAATCCTACATCCGACTTCCGGCATCACTTCACCAGCTCTCCGCTTTTATAAAAAAATTTACGGACCATTTTATCCGTTAGTCCGGGAAAAAATTTGTTCATAATCACGGCCTGTTTACCGCGAAAAGTCATCACCAGGGTTCTTTTTCTTTTTTCAATGGCAGATAAAATCCGGCGGGCACACTCTTCGGCGGTCATCAGTTTACTTTCATCCAGCGGGCTTTCACCCTGTGCTTCGCCTTGCTTGTTCAGTGCAGCCTGCCTGATGTTGCTGGCGGTGAAACCGGGGCACACCCACATGACATGCACGCCGCTGTCGAGCAGTTCCGTTCTTATTGCTTCCAGCCAGCCTTGCAGCGCATGTTTGGAAGCAGAGTAGCCGCTGCGGCCGGGCAACCCCCGGTAACCTGCAATGGACGACACACCCACAATGCTGCCTTTTTTATCGAGGATGTAAGGCAGGGCATACTTGGTGCAGTAAACAGCGCCAAAGAAATTTATCTCCATTACTTTTCGTATCACATCGGTTGAAGCTTCTTTCAGCTCGGCCCGCATGGAGATGCCGGCGTTGTTGATGAGGATATCAATGCCGCCAAACATTTTTATGGTGAGTTCAACCAGGCGGCGACAGTCGTTTTCGCTGCTTACATCGGCCACCATGGTGTGTAAAAAGGCTGAAGGATGCTGGGCCTGCAGCTGGTAGAGTTTATCATGATTTCTGCCGCAGGTAGACACCCGGGCGCCACAGTTAATCAATTCTTCCACCAGCGCCTTGCCGATTCCGTCGGTGCCGCCGGTTACCAGTACTGTTTTATCCCCGAAAAAAGTTGACATAAAAGTGACTTGATATTACAAACCTACTTTAAAAAACAGGGAATAAAAAAAGCCTCCCGTTTCAGGAGGCCTGGTGCGTCAATCTGTGACCCCGCTGGGACTCGAACCCAGGGCCCCAACATTAAAAGTGTTGTGCTCTACCAGCTGAGCTACGAGGTCGCCAAAGTAACAGGCACACTACCGGTTACCTTAATTTTTTGGGAGTGCAAAAATACAGTCCTGCGTCTTCTAAGCCAAAACTTTTTCTTTTCATAATTTACGGTTGTTGAACCAACTTTTTTTTAAAACAGGTTTCTATTTATTAACGGCTCGCTGCATAAGCAACCATTTGTAATGAAAAGCCGATATTTCTGATAGCAAAGCGATTATGGAAAAAGAAAAAACACCGGTGGAAATTCAAAACCGCATGAGCGGCTCTCCGGAGCTGCTGATAATAAAAGGCAGGATGGATGAAACGGCTCACCTGGTCCGACAGCCGGTGTATAATGAACTGAAAAAGATAATCCGGGTAAATGAAGCATCGGCATTTCCACTGCAACTTGCGCTGGATAAAATCAATAACAGGAGTATTAAACGGGCTGTTGACATTTTGTTTTCAGCCCTTGTGATTACCGCAGTGCTCACCTGGCTGATACCGCTGATGGCCCTGCTGATAAAACTGGATTCACGGGGGCCGGTATTTTTTTTACAAAAAAGAAATAAGCGCAACGGCGGTGTTTTCACCTGCATCAAATTCCGGACAATGATAGAAAATGATGACGCCGACCTGCTGCAGGCGATGCCCGGCGATAAACGCATTACACGCCTGGGCAAATTTCTGCGTAATCATTACCTCGACGAGCTGCCGCAATTTTTCAATGTATGGTTGGGCGATATGTCGATTATCGGGCCGCGGCCGCACATGATAAGCGACAATTCAAAGTATGAAGAGCTGATTGAGTACTACGACTACCGCCATAAGGTAAAACCCGGCATCACCGGCCTGAGCCAGGTGCTGGGCTACGTGGGTGAAACTTCAGACATCCAGCGCATGAAAGACCGGGTGCTGCTGGATTTGTTTTATGTACGCCACTGGTCGCTGCTGCTCGATGTAAAAATATTCTGGCATACCATCCTGCGGTTTTTCCGTTTTTGAAAACCGCCACTCCTTATTTTCGGCAAAGAATAAATTAAGATTATCTTACTTTTCAGAACGCCGTAAAATTTTCTCAACAGCAATTTGCCGTGATGAAACAGGAAAATAAAACGCTTGTCATTCTTACACCGGCTTTCCCGGCGCACGAATACGATGAAAACTGGGTTCCTTCGCAGCAGTTGTTTCTCTGCTCGGTGAAAAAACTTTTTCCCGGTGTGAATATTATTGTGCTGAGTTTTATTTATCCTTTTTCTGCGGCACATTATTACTGGCACGGAACAGAGGTTCAGAGTTTTGATGGCAAGAAATACCGCAAACTGAAACGGCCGCTGCTGTGGCGAAAAGTGTGGAAAAAACTGAATGAAATAAACAAGGAGCAGAAAATTTCAGCTATGCTCAGTTTCTGGTGCGGCGAGTGTGCCCTGGTGGGTCATTATTTTGGTAAAAGGTATGGAATAAAACACATCACCTGGGTTTGCGGCCAGGATGCAAGGGAAACAAACAAGCTGGTAAAATTCATTCGTCCTTATCCCGATGAGCTGGTTGCCAAATCTGATTTCCTGGCTGATGAATTTTACCGGAATCATCGTATCCGGCCGTCACAAATTATTCCAAACGGAATTGAGCCTTCGATGTTTGAAATTTCTGATAAGCTAAGAGACATTGATGTGCTGGCTGTCGGCTCGCTGAGTGGTTTAAAACAGTATGATATTTTTATTGAAATAATTGCTGCACTCAGGAAAAAGTTACCGGCTTTGAAAGCCGTGCTTGCCGGTGATGGTGAAGAAAGGGAAAGACTGAAAAAGCTGGCAGAGGATTATCACCTGCTGGAAAATCTCAGCATGACCGGAATGCTTCCACCTGCCGAAGCGATTAAGCTGATGCAAGGGGCAAAAGTTTTTTTGCACCCTTCATCCTACGAAGGCTTCAGCATGGCCTGCCTTGAAGCCTTGTATGCCGGCGCCCAAGTTATCAGTTTTGTAAAACCCATGCATCACGATATTAAGAACTGGCATGTGGTAAAAACAAAGGAAGAGATGAAACAAAAGACACTGGAAATGCTGGAGAAAAAGAAAACATTATTTGAACCCGTATTGGTTTACACTATGGATGACAGCGCCGCAGCCATGATGAACCTCCTTGGATTTTCGCCCGGTTAATATTTCATTTTTTTAAAAGTGTTTTGGCTTTTTCAAAAACCATTTCCGGAGAATAGCGGGTAAGGCAGCGGGTGTCGCCCCACTTGCATTTTTCCTGCATGCAACTGCCGCAGGGCAGGTCGGTTGAATCGAGAAATGTGGAATGTTTGCCAAGCGGCCTTGCTTTATCGCTGCGGCTGCCGCCAAACAATGCAAATGTGGGAATGCCTGAAACCCAGGCCATGTGCATAAGGCCCGAATCTTCGCTGAGCACCAGCTTTGCATATTGTAATATGCAGAAGGCTTCCGCTGCCGTTGTTTTGCCGGTGAGGTTGATAATGTTATCTCTTAATTGAGTTTTTAGGTAACCGGCTTTTGCTGAAATAAAAGGCAGGCCGATGATGAGAAACTGTGATTGCGGAAATTCTTTCAGCCACAGTTTTGCAAAACCTGCATAATTCTCAATCGGCCAGTTGCGGGTTTCAAATGCACCGGCCGGGTTCAGTACAATCAAATCTTTTTTCCCGTTCCAGCCGCCGGCAAGCAGAATTTGTTTTGCGTTTAAATCACTGTTGAAAACAAAATTGTGTGAAGCAGTGAAGTTGCCCAGTCCCGCTGCTTCAATAGTGTTTTTTGTTCTTTCGCCTGCAGGCAGGGGAGAATGCCTGTCGAATTCAACCCAGGCAGTCGGGCGCAGAATTTTGCGTACAAGCCTGCTGAGAATATTATTCTGCAAATCGAGAATGACATCGTAACGGCGGAAGAAAAGACGCGGCAGTAAAAAGAGAGTATAAAGCAATTGCAGTTTCAGGTTTCTTTTGCCGGCTATTGAAAAAATTTTATTGAACAAAATAAGATTCCGGGGAACAGGCTCCGTTTCCACCCGTGTAAGAAAATCTATCTGAACCGAAGCCGGCAACCGGTTGCGCAAATCCTGCAGATAAGGCAGTGTAATCACCACATCGCCCATGGCCTGCAGGCGGATAGCCAGGATTTTTTTTGGCAGTGTTTTTTTATTCCAGGGTTTTGCCGCAATCGTCATGGCTGGTGAATTTTTTTGCTGCTGATTTCATACAGGTACAGGTTGCCGCCTTTTTCCATGGCATCATCTTTTTTATCCTGCAATTTTACTTCAAACAAAGCGGTTAAACGGTCATCAAGCCGGTTCAGCCTTTCAGGCGGATGAATGCTGAGCATATAAACCTTTTCCGCTGGTTCCTTTTTCAAAAATGCGTTGATGCCGTCGCTGTACCGGTTTTTTCTTTGCAGCATGGCAGCCATCTCACTGTTCCAAAGCAAAAAAGAAGCTTCCCGCTGCAGGTCTGTGCAATACCATGCTTTACCGGTAAATGCAGCAAGATTGTTAAGGCACCAGTAATCAGTGACAATTTTTTCGCCTGAAGGAATTTTTTTCAACAGCGTTTTTACCTGGCTCGCATTTGAAAACGGTAGCCTCATATCTTTTACAACCATAAACAGCCCGGCAATTATTTGCATGCCAAGCACTGCGATGACAAAAAGATGCTGATTCCTGTTCGGCTTATTTTCAGCACAATAAAACCAAAGCGCTGCCAGGATGCTGATAAAAATAAAGCCCGCATGTCGTGCATTGGTAAAAGGCAGGAAAACAGAAACAATAAAAAATAAAAACAGGGCGAACAGGAAGAAGAGCAAACTCTTTTTATTTTTTCTCAAAATGGCAAAGGCCATAATTAATACCAATAGGGATAAAAATGGGTTAAGCCATTTTAATATTTTAACGTCCGGTTGCGCTTCCAGCAGAAACTGTGTATCCCAGCAGTGATATTGCCACCAGGCCGGCAAGGACACAAAAGCTCTCAAGGGCGCCTGGGCAACGGATGAAAGCTGTTGCATATTCCAACGCTCAATCCAGTAATCAGTATTTAATGAACTGTCGGGCGGGGGATAAATAAACCAGGCAGACGGCAACAGTATAATTATCCCGGTAAACAAGGGGATAAGAACTGACGCCGGTTTTTTCTTTTGCTCAAATTCAATAAGCAAATAATAAAAGAGCAAACCGGCTGCCAGCAGTAAGCCCATCAAATGGGTATTGGATAATAGAAAAAACAAAAGGGAAAAGAGCAGCCTTTTGCCTCTGAATTTTTTTTGAATGACAAGGCAGGCCAAAAAAGTAAATAATACAGCCATGCTGTAATTTCTGCTGATGATGCTGTACTCAAACAGGAAAAAATAGCCAAAAGGTATCAGCATCTTCCAAAGAAAAGGGAAGGGTGAATAAAATAAAACAAGAAAGATAACGAGACAGGCGATGAAGAGATGAACAACCTGCACATAGCCGGGGTCATGCGTGAACTTTGAGATGCTCCATAAAACCACATACCACAGCGGCGGATGGCCTTCGTACCGGGTATTTGAAATCAGTTCAAAAAAGCTGCCGCTGGCTTTGGCAATGTTCCAGCTATGTATTTCATCGCCCCACATTTCGTGATGGGCCAAGGTGAGCCCGGAAATGAGGAGATATGCAAAAAAAGCTCCCCATAAAACCGGGTTTGCCAAAGCATATCGTGTTCCAGGATTGTTCACAAATTTTAAAAGCCAGGTTCAGTTATTTTTTTATTTTTTACTGCCGCCTCTGTATATGGATTTTTCCCGAAAGCAATTGTCATGAAAGATTTTAATGCCGCTTTTACCATTGCCCATTTTCCTTTTATCATAAAATAAACCAGGTTTCCGGTCAGCGACCAGAGCAGCCATCGTCGTTTTATCTGCGACAGGTTTTTTTTTGTTTTAATAAAATAATCGAGCGACAATACCCGCCTGTAAAATTGAAGTGGTTGATGCAGCCGGTTTTCAGTTTCCTGCTGATGGTAAACAAAAGCATCTGTCAATATATGAATGTGTGGGGCAGGGAAACCAGCAGCCACTCCATAATGATCGCCGATGCCGTGCCTGTCGAGCACTTCATCGTAAGGAGAATTCAGCAGCCATTCTTTTTTTATCAGCGAAGCGCCAAGCCCGTAAACGGGCGTTGTAAAAAAGCTGCCTGAAAAATCGGTTAGTACCGGCCAGCCTGCTTTGGAAAGGTGATTGCCCTTTTGCCGGTAATGTTTTTTTATTTTTTTAATAATGAAATTTTTGCTGCTGCATTCAATGGAACCCCAGATGCCCAGGCCGAAAAGAAATTTCCATGTTAAAACCAGTCCTGATTTTTCAGGGTATTCACCTGTCCATTTATTTTTTTCTTTTTGAAGCACAAGACCTGAAACAGCGCCGGCTTCAGGGTGCATTTCAATATGTCCAGCTAGTATTTGTAAATAATCCGCCGGCACTTCCATATCATCGTCGCAAATAAAAATCCAGGACGACTTCGCTTTATTGATTCCCAGGTTTCTTTGTTTGCAGACTGTTTTTTCAGAAAAGAGATATTGGATTTTCAGGTTTTTAAATTTAAAGTATTCTTTTTCAGATAACCTTTCTTCTCCCGCATCAATAATGATGATTTCATCTGCAGTCAGCGTTGAATCATTAAGGTTTTGCAACAAAGAAAGCAGGCTGGGTTTGCGGTTGCAGGTAGGTATGACAACGCTGATGTTCATTTCAGGAAAGAAAAGGTTGAAGTATTGCCGTCAAATACATCCGAAAATAAAGATAAATTGACTGAAGGGCAACCTTGTTCTTTGTAAGAACCGATTTAACTTTATCATTGAAATGAAATTCTGTGCCGGGTTATGAAAAAAATCCTTTTCACCCATTCCTATTTCCTTCACTTCGATCCCAAACAGTGGGAGACGGGGCAGCCTTATGCACCGCTGGGCACCCTGTATGCTGCCGCACTGATGAGAAAGAACGGGCATGATGTAAAACTGGAGGACGTGATGTTTGCCCAAAGTCCGGATGAAATGATTCCGGCTATTGAAGAATACCGCCCCGACTATTTTGTGATTTACGACGACGGCTTTAATTACCTGACCAAGATGTGCCTTACCAATATGCGGGAGGCTGCTTTTCGTATGATAGGGCTGGCAAAGCAAAGAGGCTGTACGGTGATTGTTTCCAGCTCCGACTCCACCGACCATTATGAAAAATATCTTGACCGGGGCGCCGATTTTATTTTGCTGGGCGAAGCGGAAATGACTTTGCTGGAACTGGTAAACGCTTTAAGCAAAGGAGAAAATGATTTTACTCCCATCTTAGGGCTTGCATTTAAAAAAGAAAATTGCGTAGTGAAAACACCGCGCCGCAATGTGATAAAAGATCTCGATACCCTGCCTTTTCCTGCATGGGACCTGGTGAATTTGGAGCCTTACAGGAAAATGTGGCTTCAGCATGCCGGTTATTTTTCCATAAACATGGCAACTACAAGAGGCTGCCCGTATAAATGTAACTGGTGTGCCAAACCCATTTACGGCAACCGCTACAATTCCCGCTCGCCGCAGAATGTAGTGGAGGAGCTGAAGATGCTGAAAGAAAAATACCGTTTCGACCATATCTGGTTTTGTGATGATATTTTCGGATTGAAACCCGGCTGGGTGCATGAGTTTGCCACGCTGGTAGAAAAAGAAGGATTAAAATTCAAATTTAAAATACAGGCCCGTGCCGACCTGCTGCTGCAGGAAAATTACATCCGCGACCTGGCCCGTGCCGGCTGCGACAATATCTGGATGGGAGCAGAGAGCGGCTCGCAGAAAATCCTGGATGCAATGGAAAAAGGAATTAAAGTGGAGCAGGTATATGCCGCCACAAAACTGGTAAGACAGTACGGCATGAAGCCTTCGTTCTTTATCCAGTTCGGGTACCTGGGCGAAACAAAAGAAGACATCAGGAAGACGATAAAAATGATAAACGGGCTGCTGCCTTATGAAATCGGCATCTCCGTGTCGTACCCGCTGCCTGGCACCGGTTTTTATGAAAAAGTAAAAACCGATTTAAAAGAAAAAACCAACTGGACTGATTCGGATGAACTGGCTCTGATGTTTCGCAACACATACCAGCCGGCTTTTTATAAACAACTCTACCGCTATGTGCATCGCAGTCACCGGGCCCATGTGGCGCTGCATTTTCTGAAACAGCTTTTGACATCGCCGGCTAAAGCAAGTTTTTATAAAATAAGAAAAGCAGCTTCTTATCTTTATTATCTTCCTGCGAGTATCATTGCAAAACTGAAACTCGATGCACTGGAAAAATCTCCGGCATAGTGAACTCCACTTCACATAGCATGAATGAAGAGGCTGCGGCCAGGGCCTTTGACAGGCAGTCGGCCATCTTTGACGAACTCTATTCTTCCAATGTTATTATTCAGTACAAGAGAGAGAGAGTAAGAAAACATGTGCAGCAGTTTCTTCAGCCGGGCAGCCGTGTTCTTGAGCTGAATGCCGGCACCGGCGATGATGCCGTGTGGTTTGCACAGCATGGGCACAGCGTGCATGCCACCGATATTTCCGAAGGCATGCAGCAGATGCTGATGAAAAAAGTAAAAGAATGCGGACTGGAGAATAAAGTGAGCACGGAGCTTTGTTCTTTTACCTCTTTGGAAAAATTACAAGGCAAGAGTCCTTATGATTTTATCTTTTCCAATTTTGCGGGGCTCAACTGCACCGGCGAACTTGACAAAGTGCTTCAATCCTTTTCACCATTATTAAAGCCGGGCGGAATGGTTACGCTGGTTATTCTTCCGAAGTTTTGCTTGTGGGAATCGTTGCAGGCGTTTAAAGGCCGCTTTAAAACAGCCTTCCGCCGTTTTTTCAGCAGGGCCGGTGTGAAGGCGCATATCGAAGGTGAATATTTTACCTGCTGGTATTACAATCCATCTTTTGTAATCCGTCATCTGAAAGATTCTTTTGATGTGCTGGCGATGGAAGGGCTCTGTTCCCTGGCGCCGCCGTCTTACATGGAAAATTTCCCCAAAAAATTTCCCCGGTTTTATCAATGGTTGTTGGAAAAGGAGAACCGGTGGAAAAACAAATGGCCCTGGAAATACATCGGTGATTATTACATCATTTCACTGAGAAAGAAAACGGACAATTAAGGATAAACAGGTTTTTCTTCAATCTGCAGGTTCCATTTTGAACACAATTCGCCAAGCCTTCTTTCATATTTTTCAAGAAACCAGTCGTGAAAAAATGCCGGGCTGGGTTTGGAGCAATGCTTGCTTGTTTTCAGCCCCATCCTTTCTCCCTTGGTGTTGAGGCGTTGCTGTTCTTCTTTCAGTTTCCAGCGACGGGTGGTCAGTCTATAAAAATAATCATCAAGCCAGTCGCCAAACCTGTTATTCAGCAGAAATTCTGCAGACTTTTTCAGCCAGCCGTCTTTTAACTCAGGAGTATTTTCACTGTTTTCAAGGCGGTGATTGGGAAAATAAGTTACCGCCCAATTGTTGGCTTCAAAAAATTTCTGCATGCACCCGTTGCCGGCCATGGTTCGCAGTGTCACCAGCTCTGTGGCCGTGTAAATATTTCTTTCTTCAATCAGCAGTTCTGCTTCATCTACATAATAATTCATGCAGTAATGCCGGTTCCTGTGTTTAAGAAATGGAAGTTTTTTGAAAAGATGCATCAGCGTCCTGGCAATCCACAGCCGGTTGGCCTTGCTGATGATGAAATAATCAATGTCGGCATCTTCGCCGGCAAAGTTTTTTGATACGGAGCCTGAAACGCCGATGGCCCTCACGTAGGGAAACCGGTACAATCGTCTTGCTATTTTTTCTGCTTTGGCTAAAAGCATGGCAGCCTTTTCATTTCCTTTTAACCTTCTGTCTGCAATCGTTTTTTCATTTTTAAGAGAAAAAAATTCTCCGTGCTGCCAGATTTTATTTTCCTGCACCAGCCGCAAAAGATAAGTGTCCAGTTCTCCTGCTTCCATACGCTTATCAAGGAAATACCTGGTTTCATCCCGTGTAAGCGGATAGTCAAAGATGTCGAAATACACCAGCGTTTTCAGTATGCTGTATTCTGGGCTCAAGAGGTACCTGGTTTTTATTTTGGTTTTTTGCCAAACAAAAGAACTGTAAGTGCTGCTATTGCAAGCGAAGCAAGCAGAAACCAGGCAAGCATCAGGTTGTACCGCGGGTAATTGGTTTGGTTGAGTTTCAGAAAGGGCTGAATGATTTCAATATTATCAATGGTGGCCAGTGCCTGGTCAATGTTAAGTTGTTCGCGGTAATAAGCCATTTCGGCCTGGTAAACGCTGACGGGGTTCACCGGCTCACCCAGAATGATGCCCTGCCCTTCGCTGCGCGGCACTATGCTGCTGTTCACAATTCGTTTCAGGCTGTCAAGACTCTGCAATTTATAATTGAGTGTTGCTTTCAGCGCTTCCAGTGCTTTGCGCCTGGCTTCTTTTCTTTTCAGGGCATATTCATTGTTCTCCAGGTAATTTACCAGCGCCCATTGAATGCTGTCGAGGTGCTGAACATTTTTCAGCACCAGGGTGATTTTGAACAACGACAAAGCAGAATCTTTTGTATCGAGCTGAAAGGTATCCCGCATGGTGCTCATGCTGATGGATTGAATATCGCCGGCCGCCTTACTGCTTATTTTCAGTTGCTGCGCCAGCAGGGAGCTGTTTTTACCACCTTTCAGTTTATCCAGGGTTTTCAAAAGAAGGGCACAGTATTTTGCCGGCAGAATATTGGAAACAAAAATACCCTGCGTTTGGTAAGCCGGTGGAATAACATAGCGAAGCGAATAACCTGCAAGCGTAATGATGATGACAATGATGATAAAAACCGGCTTATTGGCTTTCATTTTGCGGAAGGCATACAGCAGTCCGTTTCCGGTTTTTTTTAAACCATTGGCAAGCGGTCTGAAAAAATAAAAGAGGTCAATCTCGGCTGGCCCGGTTTGCGGTTTGTCATTCATAATTATTCCTGTTTTTTATAAAAGCCAAAAGCAAATATCGAATTAAAAAAAGAATACCATACAATCCCCTTGTTTACCTCCAGCAGCGATTCGGTGAGGCCGGCCGCTGCAAATAACAGCAGGAACAGCCCATACACATCGCCGGAAAATTTTTTCCTGTAATGCAGCAACGGATAACCAATACAGCAAAGTAATAGCAGCAAACCGGGCATGCCATTGGCCAGGGCAATCTGCAGGTACTGGTTGTGTGCATTATAGCGATTGTATCTGGATGCAAAGTAGAACATCCGGTTTTCATAAGCCTGCTGCAGGCTGTGCTGCACATTGCCGGTACCCACGCCGGTGAGCCAGTGTTTATGTAAAATATCAGCGCTGCATTGCCAGATGGCAACACGCAGCGCTTTGCCGCCCCAGCTTTTTCCCATGGAAGCATCCCGGTCAAGAATAATGAAGTTTGATTTGGAAAAATCGAATAACTCCCGCCATTGTTGTTTCAGCGATGGAATGGCAATGGATGAAACAAAAAAAATAGCAATTATTGTTGTCAAAAAAAGAATTCTTTTTTTCCAGGACAGGATTTGTTTCATCAGAAAAAACAACCCTGTCAGCAGCCAGCAAAAAATAATCAGCCGGATGCTGAGCAGTAAAATCATCAGCGTCATTAAGCAGATAAAGGCCCACAGCAGTATTTTACGTTTTCCGGCAGCTGCAGGCAGTTTTTGAAATGCAATAATGACTGCCAGCAGGCAAAACAAACCCATAAGCGGCGGTCTGAAAGCATGAAACAACAGGATGCTGCTTCCTGTAACCTTTTCCGGATTTCCCGTTTGAATAAAGTGGTAAAGCCCGTAACCCAGCCCGGCTAGCGAGGCAATGGCAACAGCGATGAGAAAATGATTGAGTATTGTTCTAAGTTTTGCAGGAGAAAGAACGTGGGTAGTGCCGAAAATAAGCGGGAAAAAAAAGAGGGCAGACTTTGTTTTCAGTGTGGCTAATCCGGCCTGTGTATCGGAAGTAATAATTAACCCGGCCACACCGATAAGGTAAAGTGAAACAAAGAGCAGCAGAAGTTTTGTTTTACCAGAACGGATATTGAATTTCTTTTCTGAAAAAAACAACCAAAAAGATGCAAGCAGTATTATCAAAAGTGTATTCACGTAGGTGAGAAGCAGCATTGTATAAACAATGGCGATGCAAAGCCAGGTATAAATGACATCTTCATATTTTGCGATGAATTTATTTTTGATAAAAAAAGTCATTAGCGTTTGAAAATTTTCTTTAGCCATTCCCGCAGCAAGAGAAGCAGGAATAGACTATTGGTATAAAAATATCGTTTGAACAGGCGGCGGGGTTGCTGCGCCAGCCTGAACAGCCATTCGAGTGCAAGGGACTGCATCCACCGCGGCGCTCTTGTTTGCAGGCCGGCAAATACGGGCAAGGCGCCGCCGATGCCCAGCAGCACGGCGCTGATGCGAAAAATATTTTCCGCCATCCATTTTTCCTGTTTGGGACAACCCAGCGATACGAATACGAGCTGCGCTCCGCTGCTGTTGATTTGTTCAATGTCTTTTCCTGTTTCTTCATCTGTCATGGGCCGGTAGGGAGGCGAAATGGCGCCGGCAAATTGAATGCATGGAAAATCCGAAGCAATTTTTTTTTGAACTGATTTCAATACTCCAGGAGCTGCGCCGTAAAAAAAGACAGATAGTTTTTTTTCATTTGCCACCGCAAGCATGCGGGGTAAAAAATCCATGCCACTGATGCGCTCCTGTTTTGTTTTATGCAGCAGGCGGCAGGCCCACTCCAGGGGTTTGCCATCCGCCAAAACAAGCGATGCCGTTTTCAGTTGTTCTGCAAAGTGCCTGTCAGTGTAAGCTTCAGCAATCATGTGTGCATTTGCAAAACATACAAATGATGACGTCCTGGTTATTGCAAGCTCCGTTACTGCCTCCAGGCTTTCCGTAAAACTGAGGTGTTGCACATCCAGGCTGATGATATGTAGCTTTTCAAACATACCGGGCCAGGGCGGTTTGATAAATTTTCATTATCGAATAGTAATGCACGTCCGGGTGATATTTATCCAGGTAAGTTTGCCGTGCATTTTTATATAATTGATCGCTTGCTTCCGTTAATTGCAGAAGCAACTTCACTTTGTTTTGTAAATCTTCCGCATCACCGGCTGTAAAATGCAGGCCGTTGAATCCATCCTGTATGGATTCTGCCATCGAACCAAGGCGTGAAGCAATAACCGGCGTGCCGGCAGCAAAGGCTTCAATGATGGTGAGCGGCGCTCCTTCGTACCAGATGGAAGGACAGATAAATGCTTTGCAGAGCTTCATGAGTTCCTGCACCCGGGTTTTTTCTTCCTGCCCCGTGAAAACAATATTTGTACATGCACTGTACAGTTGCTCTAAAAATTTTTTTTCAGGCCCGTCGCCGCAGATTATGATTTTATTTTCCGGCATACAGGCAAATGCTTTCAGCAGCACATGAATGCCTTTTTCGTTGACAAATCGGCCTGCAAACAGGAAAAAATTTTCTCTTGGCAGCCTGCCCTCGCCACAGTCTGGAATAAAATTGGGCTTGGTCACCATTTTATTTTCCGGCAAACGGAGTGAAGAATGCAGCAGCTTCATTCTTGAAAATTCATTGAGTGCAATAAACACGGTTACTTTATTTTTCCATGTATGCAGCAGCTTGTGTATGCCGGTTATACCGGTTACAAGCGCTGATTGAGTCATTGAATTGCGGTAACACCTGTACCGTATGCCGGCCAGCGGAAATTTTTTCTGCACGCAAAGCTCACACACTTTATTGTTTCGCAACAGCAGCGCATTGGCGCAGATGAGCCGGTAATTGTGCAGGGTAAGCACTACCGGTATTCTGTGTCGTCGTGCCACAAACAAAACGGAAGCCGAAGCCACAAAAAAAATATTATGCACATGAATGATGTCAGGCTGAAATTGCCGAATAACGAATGCCAGTTTTTTTGCCGAAGAAAAATTATAGAATGAGTTCAGCGCTGATTTTATTTTGGGAAACAAACCACGGATGCTGCTGTTGTCAAAAGCGAGCACCTGCACATCGTGGCCTTTTTCTTTCAGCAGCCGGCTTTCCAGCTCCACGGCCACATCTTCGCCGCCAGCCTGCATGTACCTGTTATGGATAAATAAAATTTTCACAAAGCAGAAGATTGATGAGTAGCCTGCAGGCGCCGGTTGTAAATGCAGCGGGCAGTAAAGCCCAGCAGCATCCAGTAGCCGGAGGCAAACAGCGGCGACTCCAGTGCAGGATTGAAAAGTGCAATCACGGTGATTACAAAAAAACTCCAGAAAACAAGTATGCAGTTAGTTGAATAGTAAAATTGTTTGTAATAGAAATACTCTTTGAACACTGTAATATAAACCGTGATGATGAGTAAAAGATAGACAATACCGAGGCGGCCGAAGAGATAAACAAAACTATTATGTGCACCCATCACATAGGGCAGCGAAGGCAGCTTGCTGTAATCTTCAATAGGATAATACTGCAGCAGGGGCGTGCCAAAACCAAGACCGTAAATATTGGCGGGAAAATGATCCACGATAATTTGTTTCCACAGCACCAGCCGCCAGGTGGCATTGCCGTCAATGGATAAAAGCGGGTGCGAATGCATCACATCCAGGATGGCATTGGTGCTCCGCGGGCTGAACTGGTGGCGGATAAGAGCAAGATTGGGTTGCAGGTAAATAAAAATTATTGTGAACACAAGCAGCATTATCATCACCGACTGCAAAAAAAATTTATATCCCGTGGAAATAAACAGCCAAAACAGGAAACCTGCAATGAGCAGGGCTGTGGCCGAACCGTAAGTGAAACCGTAGATGATATTCATGGCAATCAGCAGCAGCGGCAGCAGGCGGTAGCGGGTATTTTTAAATAGCGAGGGGAAAAGCGTGGACACCCCGTACCGTTCATAAAAAGTAAGCGGGAGAGGGATGAATAAAAAAATGCCAATATAGTAGCGCAGTATTTTACGTATGCGGCCGATGAAACCGTTCAGATATTTGAAACAATAAAAACCCGTAAAAAAAGCCAACATAGAATAAGCGATAACCGAATTGCGCAGGTAATAATAAAATGAATCCTGCCGCAGTAGCGAGGTGACGGCATGCACGGCACACCAGCCCAGCAGCAGTATCATGCAGATGCTGATTGGATCGTTACCGGTGCGGAAACGTTTATAACCCAGCATAAGCAAACCCGATGCAGCCAGTATTTCATTGAAAAAAAGTTTTTTTTCAAAAAACCACGGGGTGATAATATAACAGACCGCCAAAAGAAAAATGAAATAAGCTATGGTTGATTTGCGTATCATGATTTCAGCCGTTCAGTTAATCGAAACTAAAAGTTTCTTCGTTGCCTGTATGCAGCGATGTTAAACGGTTGACTGTTGTTCCCTGCCAATCTTTTCTGCCAGCACAATATTGGTAAAATAAAGCGAATCGTTTTTGGGAAAAAGGGGCAGCAGCAAAGAGCCGATAAGATTTATGGGCACGATAAAAATCAGCGAGAGCAGGTAACCGGCCCGGCCCCATTCCCGGAACAGTTCAAAAAAATACAGGGCGCCATGCTGGGCCATCACCCGTGCAAAGTTGCCGGTCTTTTTCTGTTCCCGTATGCTGAACCCGTGTTTTTCCAGCAGGTGGCGGATACCAAATGAACTGTACCGTGCATAATCAAAAGGCGTTTCGTGTTCGTTCCAGCTGAAAGGCACGGTAATCAGCAGCAGGCCTCCTTTTTTCATCACCCTGTTTAGTTCGGGCAAAATTTCATCGGGATTAAAAATATGCTCCAGCACTTCGCTGCTGAAAACAGAATCGAACGATTCATCATTAAACGGAAGCCGCCGGCCGTCGTAATACACATCCACTTTTGAGCGCCGGTGATTGTGACCACTGTGCTGCACATCCACGCCAATGTATTCATCCACGGAAAAAAGATTTTCGAAAGGCTTGCGGCCGCAGCCGAAGTCAAGCAGCTTCCCTTTCAGTTGCGTGATATGTGTTTTGATGTTTTTAAAATAAGAACGCCGGATAATGAAAAACGGGTTGGTAAAAATGCTGAAAAAGCCGGGCTGAAAACTTTGCTGTTTGAAATAATCAGTCAGGTGGTTGTTCATTACTGCCCGGTTAAATAAAAAGTATTAAACAAATCTATGTAAAAAGACGTGACAGCCGGTGCCGGACCGCTTCCTAAATTAAGAAGCAGAAATGTTTATTTCAGACTTTGCGTGTTTCACCTGTACTATCATCCGGTTCAGGAAAACTGAATTTATTTTTATACCAGGAAAATAATGCAAGGACAAACAGCAACAGGGTTGTATAAAAAAGTATCGTTTTATGCCCATGCAGAAACATGGCTCCAAATGGGATGAGAAAGAAGGCAAGGTTTTTAACAAGAAAAAGCAATCTTTCCCACAGCAGGTTTTTATTTTTCATCAGCAACAGCATGCCGGCAGCAAAAAATATTTCGCCGGCCAGGATGCTGATGCCGATAGAAAACGGAGTTTGCCAGAAATAGGAAAGAATTACAGTAACAAAAAGTGTGAACAAAGCTGCAGCAAGGGTAGTGATGGAATAATGTTTATCTTTTTTTTCCAGCATGGCCTTTGTGGTAAAGCTGGAAAATAGCGAATAGACAAGAGCAGCGGCACCCAACAGGATGAAATAGTTTTTTTCGCCCAGGTATTTTTCTCCGAAGAACAGGTTGATAAAATTCCCCGGAAAACAAAGTACAAAAGAAAAAAAAGTGAGGCCAAGCAAAGTGCTTAGCTGGTCCACTTTCAGCCCCACTTCATTCCGTATCATTTCTTTCAGAAATGCCTGCTGTATGATGCGCAGGGCGCCTTTAAATATGATATAAAATTTCAACCCTACAAAAGCTGTAGCCACCACCGGCGCCGGGTAAAAGTACGGCGCAATCAATACCACTCCCATCCCGATAAAATACAATCCGAGTGAAACAAAACCCAGCGGCAATGTGCCCAGGTAAAGTTGCAGGCTTTTTAATTGTACAGAAAAGAAGAACGGCACTTTCAGAAAAAAAGTAATGAAAAGATTGGTTATTACATACGTGAAGGCTAATGCAACCAGGTAGATCCAGGGCAGCCATTCTGGAAACAATGACGTAAACAAAATCAACAGTAAAAAAGGAACGAAGGATCTTGTAAAGGCGATGATGGCGCCCCTGACGGGAAAACCTCTTGCATAAAGTGCATAATCGCCGCTCAGTGCAAGCGCCGGCGCAAGCAGGAAGGCAAGGTAAAAAGCATCGGCAAGTGCCAGCATTGCCAGTACAGCTATTAAAATGCCCAGCGTGAGCCGGGCCGATTGGGCAGCATGGTATTCATGCCTCCATTCATCAGCCAGCGCCAGGTTGCGCATGGCAGCAGGTTGAAGTCCCAGTGCAATGGCATTCATCATAAACAGCAGCAGCGAGTCAACCTGTGCAATGGCCTTCATTTGCTCCGGCGAGCTGTGATGCGAAATATATTTCAATGCAAAAACTACAAATACCTGGCCGGCGCCGGTGAAAAAAGCTATGATTAAAATTCTTTTCAGCATTCCGCGTTGCCTTTGGCATTACGGATTAAAGTTAAAGGCAAAATGATGATTTTAATCTGCTTTCTGCAAGAGGGGATAAGTGAAGAGGGCTTTCATCATCAGGTAATACTGTTCGGTTTTGCCATGCTCGGTTTCGCAGTTTACATAGCGGATATTGTTTTTGCCGCAGTAAACACTCAGCGAGCCATCATCAGTACAATGCTTATTATCCTGCAAAACTGTATTGAATTTTTTGTCAGCGAGCAGTTCGTACAGCGCCGCATCCGTTGTCAGGAAGAAATCATCGGCATCCTGTTCGGGGTTTATGTACACTTTCCTTGAATCTTTAGTTCTTTTATTTCCGGCAGCGTACTCAAGTGCAGTGAATCTGTCAGGAGTGTTGTTGTGAAGCGCAATAATGCAATTTGTCCTGTTTTCCTCGGTTTTTAGAAAAAGCGGTTCAAATCGTCTGAAACCCTTGTCAGGAGCGGGTTGATTTTTAGAAATGGGTGACCCGGCCTTATATTAGGGGTAT
>Ga0137829_12821858_pt1 | contig 42078 bp, 31 predicted proteins | sample OV2TP2_FD_97737 | JGI IMG/M metagenome (GOLD analysis project Ga0137829, IMG submission 97737) | reverse complement strand
CATCAGCATCGAAAACCTGAAAGTGCATTTCTGCGAAAAAGGTAATGGCTACATCATCAGCGAAAGAAAATTTATAATGGAAGCAAGTGATGGGGCGGTGATAAGGAAACAGGTAGATGTGGAGTGAGGAGTCGGAAGTCGGATGTCGGATGTCAGAAGTCGGAAGAAAGGAGCTTGCCAAAAAAAATTGTATTTGTTATTTGATCAATTCTCTGCGGAGTCTTTTTAATTTGTGCAAAATATTTTCATGAAACTTTTTTTATGTTCCGTATTAGCGATACTGATTTCTGCATACCCGGCTCAGAAGAAATCGAAAGTTATTTTCTTTGGCGACTCCATCACGCAGGCGGGAGTGCAGCCGGGCGGCTATATTCTGCGCATTGACAGCCTGAGTAAAAAGGAAGACATGGGCGACCGGTTTGAATTTATCGGCGCCGGCATTGGCGGCAATAAAGTGTATGACCTGTACCTGCGGATGGAAACCGATGTACTGGAAAAAAACCCCGATGCGGTGGTGATTTACGTTGGAGTGAATGATGTGTGGCACAAATCATCATTCGGCACCGGCACCGACCCGGATAAGTTTGAAAAATTTTACCAGGCTATCATTGACAGGTTCAAGGCAAAGAACATTAAAGTGATTTTGTGTACACCGGCAGCCATAGGAGAGAAGACAGACTTCAGCAATCCGCAAGACGGCGACATGAACGAGTACAGCAATATCATCCGCCGGCTGGCTGCAAAAAACAGCTTGCCGCTGGTGGACCTGCGCAAGGCATTTCTTGATTACAATCTTAAAAACAATCCTGATAATAAAGACCGCGGCATCCTCACTACCGACCGGGTGCACCTGAATGCAAAAGGAAACCAGCTGGTGGCGGAAGAAATGTGGAAAGTGATAAAAGGGATTTAAACCGATTTTACCAGGTAATAGTTCTTTTTTCCTTTTTGCACCAAAATGTATTTTTCATGCAGCAGCAGCGTGCTGTCTATTGCCAGTTGCAGATTATCTATCTTCTTCCGGTTAATGATTACTCCGCCGCCCTGCACAGTCTTTCTTGCTTCACCTTTGCTGGGAAAAATTTTTGTTTCAGCCAGGAATGAAACCACGTCCATGCCGGCAGTAATTTTTTCTTTGGCAAAATCAATCTTCACTGCTCCCTCAATAGCCTCCAGGTCTTCGGCGCTCAGGCTTTCGGCAGGAGCATGGTGGCTGTCAAATAGTTTTTGAGTTGTTTCCACCGCTTTTTTTAATTCCGTATCACCATGTACGAAAGCCGTCACTTCCTGTGCCAGTGTTTTTTGCAGTGTGCGGGCCGCCGGGTTCATTCGGTGTTCATGTATCAGCATGTCCACGGCATCTTTTGACAGGAAGGTGAAAATCTTTATCCATTTCTCAGCATCTTCATCACTCGTGTTTAACCAGAACTGGTAAAACTGGTATGGGCTTGTTCTTTTCGGGTCAAGCCATACATTGCCGCTCTCTGTTTTACCAAACTTACCACCATCTGCTTTTGTTATCAGCGGGCAGGTAAATGCAAATCCCTTTCCCCGAAGTTTCTTTCTGATAAGTTCTGTTCCGGCTGTTATATTGCCCCACTGGTCGGAACCACCCATTTGTAATTTGCAATCGTAGTGTTGATATAACCACATGAAATCATAAGCCTGCATCAGTATGTAATTAAATTCAGTGAAAGATATTTCCCGGTCTTCAGTCATCCTGTCTTTGATAAAACCTTTGCTTAAAAGATAGCTTACCGTGAGATATTTGCCGGCATCCCGTAAAAAAGTTATGGTTGAAATTCCTTTGAACCAATCGGCATTATTTACGAGTATCGCTGCATTTTTTTCAGACTGAAAATCCAAAAACCGGCTCAATTGTTTTCGGATACATTCCACATTGTGGTTGACCTCTTCTTCAGTCAGTAATTTTCTTTCTTCCATTTTTCCTGAAGGGTCTCCGATTAGTCCTGTGGCGCCGCCAACCAAGGCAATGGGTTTGTGTCCGGCTTTTTGTAAATGTACCAGTAAAAGTATCGGAACCAGGCTGCCTATATGCAAAGAATCAGCAGTCGGGTCAAAGCCAATATAACCTGTTGTCATCTCTTTATTCAGCTGTTCTTCGGTACCCGGCGTTATGTCCTGTATCATGCCCCGCCAGCGTAGCTCATCTATTAGTTTCATTCAGAAAAAATTTGGCGCAAATGTACAGTAAAAGAAAGCAGGGGGAAAGCAGCAATATTTTTCTAACTAATTCGTTTTCAAAAGTTAGATTTTTTGGCCGGTGCTATGTATTTCGGCCGCTAAAAACTAATTTTACAAGCAGCCCAACTCTATGAAAAGCAGTCTTATTTAATGCTTATCCGAAAATTGGAACTATGATACGACCACCAGTTTATCTTACCCTACTGATTCTGTTTGCCAGTATTTCAAGCTACGCTCAGTTCAGAAAATACTCCAACGAATTTTTAAACATTGGCGCCGGCGCCCGGGGCCTTGCCATGGGCAGCGCCCAGGTGGCTTCAGTACACGATGGAACAGCCGGCTACTGGAACCCTGCCGGTTTAGTGGGAGTAAAAAATAATCCCAACCTGAACCTGATGCATGCCGAGTATTTTGCCGGCATTGGAAAATACGACTATGCCAGCGTTGCCTTTCCCGCTACCAATAACAAAAGAACCTTTGCCATCACAGGCCTTCGGTTTGCTGTGGACGATATTATGAACACCCTGTTCCTGGTAGAGCCTGATGGCAGCATCAACTACAACAACATCCAGGCATTTTCTTCGGCCGATTATGCTTTTATTTTTTCTCTTGCACAAAAAATGAAAGAAAACAAAAACAAAAATGTTCAGTTTGGATTAAATGCTAAAGTGATTCATCGTAATGTGGGCAAATTTGCCAAAGCATGGGGTTTCGGGCTTGATGCCGGCCTGCAGGTTTATCAGAATAAATGGAAGTTCGGAATTGCAGGCAGGGATATCACCACCACCTTCAACACCTGGTTGTTTTCATTTACCGAAAAAGAAAAAGAAGTCTTATACCTCACCAATAATGAAATTCCGGTAAAATCGAGTGAACTGACTGCGCCGCGGCTGATTCTGGGCGTGGCCCGTAATTTCACCGTCAGTAAAAAAGTAAGCCTGCTTGCCGAAGCTAATGTGGATCTCACCTTCGACGGTCAGCGCAATACATTGATCAGCGCCGACCCGGTTAGCGCCGATCCCAAGCTGGGAGTGGAGTGCAACATCAACAACATTTTTTATGTGCGGGCAGGCATCAATAATTTCCAGAAAGCACTGGCTGATGGCGATACACTCAACCAGAAAAAGGTCTGGATTTACCAGCCCAGCGCCGGGGCAGGATTTAAAATTTCCAACGTGACGATTGATTATGCTTTTGCCAACCTGGCCAACCAGTCAAACCCGTTGTTTACCCATGTGTTTTCATTAAAGCTGGATATGATAAACGAAAAAAACAAAAAGAAAAACTAATTCGCACCCTAATAAACTCTGTTCGATGAAACGATTTTTACTGTTAACCGCTATTTTGACCACCGGGTTGCTCCTTCACTCGCAAACCTTTCCTTACTACAACGAATGGATAGATTATTCCAAAACTTATTACAAATTCAAAGCAGGTAAAACAGGTCTTTACCGGATTACACAGGCTGAACTAAGCAGTTTGGGTATTGGCAGCACGCCGGCTGAGCATTTTCAGCTTTGGCGCAACGGACGTGAAGTGCCACTTTACACTTCCGTATCAACCGGCCCGTTGGGCGCCGGTGATTATATAGAATTCTGGGGAATGAGAAATGATGGTAAACCCGATTCCATGCTTTACCGTGACCCCAATTACATTCTTAGCGATAAATACAACTTTCAAACCGATACCGCCGCTTTCTTTCTGACCGTAAACCCGACAGGAGGCAACCTGAGAATCCAAAACACGGCGAATAATGTTGCGGGAAATGTTTTACCCCCGGAACCTTATTTCATGTACACCGAAGGAAATTATTTCAAAGATTACATCAACCCCGGGTATTTTATTGATGCCGGTGAGTATGTGCACTCCTCTTCATACGACAGGGGCGAAGGATGGGCCGGCTGGAATATTTACTGGCAGCAGACGTATTCCAAAAACCATACTTTATACCTGTACGGCAGCGGACCTGCGGCCACGTTCCGGATTAATCTTACCGGCAATGCCATTAACCAGCGCCGCTTTCGGGTAAATATTAATGCCGACAGCATTTTTGGACAGCAACTTGACTATCTGAATTTTGCCAAATACGAAGTACCCAATATTCCGCTTACGGTACTGACCAATGGTGTAAACTCGGTTCAAATAACCAACCTCAGCACAGGCGCATACGACCGGATGGCTGTTGCGCAGTATGAGCTGGTATATCCGAGAATATTTGATTTTGCCGGCACCAGCAATTTTGAATTTGAGTTGCCCGCCAATGCTGCCGGAAATTATCTTGAAATAAGCAATTTCAATTATGGCTCCTCAGCCCCGGTGTTGTATGATATTACCAATAACAAAAGATATATAGGCGATATCAGCAACCCGTCACTTGTGAAGTTTGCACTGGAACCATCGGCAGTAAACCGTAAGCTGATTTTAATCAGTCTCGATGCAGCAAATATTTCATCAGCAGGAAGCTTCCAGTTGCGGAATTTTGTTGATTATTCTCTTGCTGTATCACAGGGAGATTATCTTATAATTTCCAATCCCGTTTTGTATAATGGCCCCGGTGGCGCTACCCCGGTGGATGATTACAGGGCTTATCGTAGTTCGGTGGCAGGTGGCGGGTTCACTGCAAAGGTTTATGACATCAACGAGCTGGTAGATCAATTTGCCTTTGGTATAAAAAAACATCCGCTGTCAATAAAAAACTTTTTACGCTGGGCAAGGGCTAACTTCAGTATGCAACCCAAATTTGTTTTCCTGGTAGGCCATGCCGTAGTGTATGATCAGTACCGGTATTATGAATCGAACCCCGATGCGGAGCGGCTGAACCTGGTGCCTACCTATGGCAATCCTGCTTCCGATGTTTTGCTCAGCGCCGACATCAGGCAGCAGGTGCCCATCACGCCAATCGGGCGACTTTCAGTGATTGTACCCGACGAAGTTTCCATTTATTTAACCAAAGTGCAGGAGTACGAAGCGGCACAGGCAGTTTCGTCACCTTTGATCCAGGATAAGGCATGGATGAAAAACGTGGTGCATGTAATTGGCGGCAGCGAACCCATATTAGTTGGCCAGCTCAGCAATTACATGGAAAAATACAGGAAGATTATTGTGGATACATTATTCGGGGCCAATGTCACCACGTTTAAAAAATCTTCAGTGGAAACTGTGCAGCAGCTTTCTGACCAGCGGCTGAAAGACCTGTTACAGGAAGGAGTGACACAAATTACTTATTTCGGCCACTCATCTTCAACCGTGCTCGATTTTAACCTTGATAATCCTGAGCAATATAATAACCCGGGAAAATATCCTTTCTTTATTGCCATGGGTTGCCTGGCAGGAAATTTCTTCAATTTCAACCCTGCCCGTTTTTATGAAAAGGAAACGCTTTCCGAAGCCTGGTTGCTGACAGCCAACAGGGGTGCCATTGCCTTCATGGCCAGTTCGCATTTCGGTATACCTCATTACCTCGATATTTACAACACAAAAACGTATACGGCGGAGTCCCGTTCACATTATGGAAAATCGTACGGGGAAATTCTGAAAGAGGCCATCATCCAAACCTTCAACCAAACCTCGGTGCTTGATTTTTATGCCCGGATGCATACCGAGCAAAACACTTTTCATGGCGACCCGGCGCTTAAGCCCAATTCTCACCAGAAACCCGATTATGTAGTGGAAGACCCGATGGTGAAAGTTTCTCCTTCATTTATATCAGTAGCAGAAAACAGCTTTAATGTGGATGCCCGCTTCATCAATATGGGTAAAGCGATAAATACTGATATTTCCATTGAGGTGAAACGCCAGTACCCGGACGGTTCCGTTGCTATTGTATTCAAAGACACCATTCCGGGTATCCGCTACGTAGATTCTCTTTTCATTACCCTTCCTATTAACCCGACAACAGATAAGGGACTGAATAAAATAACGGTCACCGTGGATGCCGATTTTGCGGTGGACGAACTGTATGAAATCAATAACAGCATCACCAAGGATGTGTTTATTTTTGAAGATGATGCCCGCCCGGTTTACCCCGTCAATTATGCCATCATCAACAAACAGAATATAAAACTGTATGCTTCTACCGCCAACCCGTTCAGCCCGTCGAAGCAATACCGGATGGAGATGGATACCACGGAATTTTTCAATTCTGCTTTCAAACGCACAGTAAACATCACTGCCCCGGGCGGCCTGCTGGAGTTTAACCCGGGTGTTACTTTCACAGACAGCACGGTTTATTACTGGCGGGTATCGCCGCTGGATAGCGCAGGCAATGCCAGCAAATGGAATCATGCTTCTTTTGTTTACCTGCCCAACAGCGATCTTGGGTTTAACCAGTCACATTTTTACCAGCATACAAAATCCTCCTCGGAGCGGGTTACTCTTGACTCGGCTGACCGGTTATGGAAATTTCATGATGTTTTAAATAACCTGTTTATTCGTACCGGCATTTATCCTACTTCATCACCGGCACAGGCCGACTATACTATAACAGTAAATGGAGATAATTTCATCGGCCCCGGTTGCAATTATAACGAGTTAATCATAAATGTGTTTGACCCCGTTACATTCAGACCGTGGCGTAATGTAACCGGTACCGATTACAACAGCAGCTATGCATTTTGTGGTACAAGGAGAGAGTATAATTTCCATTATTTTCTTACCAATACCGACTGGCGCCATCGTGCACAGGTGTTTCTCGATACCATAGTGCCCGACGGATCCTATATTGCAATCAGGAGTAATACTGCCCCGTATCACACGTGGAATACATACGCAGCAGCCTGGCAGGCCGATACCGCTATTTACGGCCCGGGCAATTCATTATATCATACTTTATTGAACCAGGGGTTTGCTGACCTCGATATGTATGATACCACACGTTGTTTCATTTTTGTTTATAAAAAGAATTCACAAGGCCAGTTTACTCCGCAATATGTGTTTTCAGATAACATTTATGACAGGCTGCTCTACAGTGTTGATTGCCCCACGCCTGACAGTCTCGGCTATATTTCATCGCCGGTGTTTGGTCCGGCCCGCCAGTGGAAGCAACTGAAGTGGAGAGGGAATACCGTGGATCAATCTGCAGGCGACAGCCCGACGGTGGATGTTATCGGAATTAATAACCTCGGGGCGGAAACTGTTTTGTACAGTTCGCTGGATCTGTCGCAACAGGACCAGGATATATCGGGTGTGGATGCTTTGCTGTATCCTTATGTAAAACTGAGGATGCGTAATCTTGATTCGGTTAATCTTACTGCTTACCAGCTCCGCTACTGGCGATTGACTTATGTGCCTGTGCCGGAAGGTACCGTGGCGCCGAATATTTTAATCCAGATGAAAGATACACTGGAAGCAGGCGAACCGCTCGATTTCAAACTGGCATTTAAAAATATCAGCGAAGTGAATTTTGACAGCCTGAAAGTGAAAATCATTATTACCGACCGCAACAATGTGCAGAATATTATTCCCCTGTCAAGATTTAAACCGCTTGTCAGTGGCGATACGCTGCAGGTAAGGGCCTTGATAAATACAGCAACACTTGCCGGGCTGAATACGCTGTATGTGGATGTAAATCCCGATAACGATCAGCCGGAGCAGTTCCATTTCAACAATTTCATGTACAAAACATTTTATGTAAAAGCCGATAAAGTGAACCCGATACTCGATGTGACGTTTGACGGCGTGCACATCCTGAACCGTGATATTGTTTCATCAAAACCGCACATCATCATCAAGCTGAAAGATGAAAGCAAATGGCTGGTGCTGAACGACACGGCCGGCACCGGCGTGAAGGTGCGTTATCCCAACGGGGTGATCCGCCCATATTTCTTTGTTGCCAATGACACGCTGAAATTTACTTCGGCAGGCACAGCGCCCAGTACCGATAATACGGCCACCATTGATTTCAATCCTTACTTTTTGCAGGATGGAGATTATGAGCTGATAGTAACGGGTAAAGACCGCAGCGGCAACACCGCAGGCAGTCTCGAATACAAGGTGGGTTTCCAGGTAATAAACAAGCCGATGATTTCAAACATGCTGAATTACCCGAACCCATTCACCACATCCACAGCTTTTGTATTCACCATCACCGGCAGCGAAGTGCCGCAGAATATAAAAATCCAGATTCTGACCATCACCGGAAAAATAGTACGGGAAATAACTAAAGATGAACTGGGTCCGCTGCACATCGGCCGGAACATTACCGAATTCAAATGGGATGGCACTGACCAGTACGGACAGAAACTTGCCAACGGCATTTATCTATACCGTGTTGTCACCAACCTGAACGGCAAATCACTTGACAAGTACAAAGCGGAAGATGATAATACCGATAAATACTTCAACAAAGGCTATGGTAAAATGTACCTGATGCGGTAATGTATTAATTGAATATTAAAAAGACAAAAAGTTCCCGGTTCTGGGGACTTTTTTGTTTCCATCTTCGTAAGAGAATCGCTTATTGCTTTGATACATTTGCAGATTAATTGGAATTTGGAATTTCATATCTGGTATTTACAGCATTATGGGCAAAATAGCCATCAACATAGCCACGGGCAGCCTGCAGCAGCAGGAGATGATTGTGGGTATAGACCTGGGTACTACAAATAGTCTTGTTGCCATCATTCATCCCGAAAGCAGGAAACCGGTGGTGCTGAAAGAGCATGACGGGAATGCGCTGGTGCCTTCCATAATCCATTTTGATAAAACGGGTTTCATCACCGTGGGTGATATGGCGAAGAATTTTCTTATCACCGAGCCTCACAACTGCATCTTTTCGGTAAAAAGACTGATGGGCAAATCGTACAACGATATCAAAGAAAGAGCTTCATTTTTTACCTATAAAATAATTGACGACGATACCGAGCGGCTGGTGAAAACACAGGTGGGCGATAAATTTTATTCGCCGGTAGAGTTGTCATCTTTCATACTTGCCGAGCTGAAGAAAAGAGCTGAACATATATTAAAAACACCGGTGACAAAAGCCGTTATCACCGTGCCGGCTTACTTCAACGATGCGCAGCGCCAGGCTACCCGTGATGCCGGTAAACTTGCCGGGCTGGATGTACTTCGTATTGTGAACGAACCAACCGCAGCCAGTCTTGCCTATGGTTTGGGAATGAAAAATGATGAAAGCAAAACAGTAGCTGTTTATGATTTAGGCGGCGGCACTTTCGATATTTCCATCCTGCGCATCAGCCACGGCATTTTTGAAGTACTCTCTACCAACGGCGATACTTATCTTGGCGGCGATGATTTTGATCACAGCATCGTGAAACACTGGATACAGCAAAAGGGAATAGCTGAAGAGGAACTTGCCCTGCATAAAAACCTGGCACAGGAACTACGGCTAAAGGCCGAAGAAGCCAAAAAGTTTTTAAGCTGTAATGAATTTTATAAAGGCGAAGTGGCGGGTGAGCAGGTGGAAATTTCAAGATCAGAATTTGAAGAGCTGATAAAACCGCTGGTAGAAAAAACTATCGCATGCTGTAATAATGCATTGAATGATGCACAGCTTACAGCAATGGATATTGAAGAAGTGGTGATGGTAGGCGGCTCCACAAGAATTCCGGTGGTAAAGAAGGCGGTCAGTAAATTCTTTCGCCGTAATGTGCATGACGAGCTGAACCCGGATGAAGTGGTGGCGCTGGGTGCCGCCGTGCAGGCCGATATACTTGCCGGCAACAACAAAGACTTTTTATTGCTCGATATCACTCCGCTTTCGCTGGGCATCGAAACCATGGGTGGGCTGATGGACGTATTAATTGCACGCAACTCAAAAATTCCGACAAAGGCCGGCCGGCAATATACTACACAGAAAGACGGGCAGGCGGGCATGCGGATTGCAGTTTACCAGGGCGAAAGAGATTTGGTAAAAGACAACCGAAAGCTTGCTGAATTCAGTCTTACCGGAATTCCTGCCATGCCTGCGGGCTTGCCGAAAGTGGAAGTGTCTTTTCTCATCAATGCCGACGGCATATTAAATGTGCGGGCAAAAGAGCTGCGCAGCGGCGTGGAGCAGAGCATTGAAGTAAAACCGCAGTATGGCCTGACTGATGCCGAAGTGGAAAGGATGCTGATGGATTCCATCCGGCATGCAAAAGAAGATATCCAGGTAAGAGCTTTGGTGGAGGCCCGGGCAGAAGCACAGCAGTTAATTGATACCACTCTGAAGTTTTTACAAAAGAACAACGACCTGCTGATGCCGGAAGAAATTGCCACCACCACAAAGGCAATTGATGCGCTGAAAGAAACACTTGATTCCGGTGACAAGGATTTACTTCATAAAAAAACAGAAGAACTGAACGAAATTTCCCGGCCCTATGCCGAACGGGTGATGGACCTGGCCATCAGCAAAGCGCTTAGTGGCAAAAGCATCAACAAATCTATTTAGCCCTGAAACCTTCTGCTATTTTTTCCCCCCTCGGAAAAAAATTATCACAATCCAGATCACTGCAGGGCACGGGGATGTTGCTGAACTCTTTACCTGCAACAGGTCTGTTTATTTTCAATTCGCTGCAATCAAATGTTGTATAAGCAGTTTTTTCAATTCCCCGCGGCGCCAGCCATTGATTTTTTTCAAAGAAACGGGTAAAGCGGTACCCGGTGTATGCTGTTATAATTAACGAAAACGCAAGCAAGACTGCGGATGACAGTTTTTTATTTAAAGAGATTTTTTTGCCTTCAGTAGCCAGGTAAGCGGTAGCAGCAATTAAACCAGTAATTGATCCAAAACCAAACCTTGGATCAGGAGCGGCGACGAACCAGAAAACAACACCTGGCAACGTTATTAAGTATACAAGAATGGTTTTGAAACCGGCCCTTATAATTTTTTTCAGCTGCAGCAAAGCCGCCATAACTGAAGCTATTAATAAAATGATGATGAATTTATCGGCTGACGATTGTTGCTGCCACCAGCCGGGCAGCCATTCCGCACTCTTCAAACGCATCACCTGTTCCGCTTCAGGGCCATGAGAAACGCCGTTTTTCCTGGCATAAGCAGTAATATAATTTTTTTCATGCTCAGTGAGTTGTTTGCTGTATTTCCAGTCCACATTCACTATATCAACAACTGTGTTGGGAAATACGGCATAGCCGGTTGTAATAATATTGCGGGCAAAAAAGGGAAACAGGGTAATGGCGGAAATGATGAGTACCGCAAAAATGAGTTTAAACCTTTTTTGCTTAATAAAAACAACTATGGCAGCGGCAACAGTTAAAACAACCGGCGCCGCTGATAATTTGATGGTAATGGCAACAAGACCAGGCAGAGCCACAAACAGCCAATGGCCGGCGGATTGATAATTATTTTTCTCTTTTTTATCCAATAACAAACAAACAACGGCCCACACATAAATGGCCGCAATAAAATCAGGACTGGCCGAGGTGGCCGTCAGCCTTACCTGCGTATAACTCCAGGTACACAATGCCAGCATTGTAATCCATAGCAATCCTGGTAAGTGGTTTCCATTTTCATAAAAATAAAAGTTGATACGGCTGATTATAAAAATAAAAAACCAGGCCAGTACGGTTGAATTCAGAAACGTAGTGCCATCCACACCGGTAAAGCGAAGACCAAACAGCGCTTCCGAAACAAACCAGAGACCCTGGTAACCAAAACGGACATGCAGGTGCACCAGGCCGGGTACGGCCCTGTATTTTTCAATCCACTGAATGGTTTGCGCATGATATCCCAATGTATCAGGGTGAACTATTTTCCAGGTGCTCATCACAAGAACCATTAGCAGGCAAGCCAGCAGCAACAGAAATGAAACCAGGTGAAGCCCCGAAAATTGCGAGGAGACTGTTTTTAAAAATCCAGGCGATTCTTTTTTCAGTAAAAGCAAAATGCCGGGTGTAAGAAAAATCAATTGCACCCACCAGCTACCTAGTGGGATGAACAATGAAACGATTCCTGACGTAACGGTGATTGCAGATAATCCGGCAAGGCAAACAATGCTGAAATGATACGGGGGTAATTCTTCCCCGGAAATTTTTTGAATGAACCTCAGCACAAGCCTGCCCCATACCCAGCAAAAAAAGCTGATATAAACCCAGGCAATAAGTGTGATGATCATAGTTTAGCTTTTGACAGCCGTTACAATAATTGAAAGACCGGCCCTCCTGCCAATCAGTTTATCCAGCCGTTTGGCCATCGGCACTATCCGGTCAAAGACTGACATTTCGCTGCTGCCCAGCATTTTTCTTCTTAAAATTTTTCCAAACAAAAACCAGCCGGCAATGCCGGTAAAGTTGAAATAAGATGCCGAGCTGACGATAAAATTTTCTACGTGGAGCAGCTGCTTCATTTTTTTTAATGAGTAACGCCGGTGGTGCCCCAGTTGCCGGTCGAAGCGGCAGTAGAGCCACGACATGGCCGGCGCCAGTACAATCAGATGCCCGCCGGGTTTTAACAGGAAGCGGCAATTCTTTAATGCCAGCGCATCATCTTTTATATGTTCAATTACGTTCAAAAGAAAAATGCTGTCAAATTTTTCCTGGCAGGCCGGGTATTGCTTTTCAAAATCGTTTTTCAAAAGATCCAGCTGGATGATGTCTCTTACATTTTTATTTCCCAAAAAAATCTGCCGCAGCCTGCTGCAGTATTCACCGTTGTAGTCGGACAGGGTGATAAAATGTCCGTCCTCAATCACCAGCTTCGAAATATTACCGATGCCGCTGCCAATTTCCAGTACGTCTCCTTTCAGAAAATGGCAAAACTGCTCATACATCCAATGGTTGAAGCGGCCGGCGTTTGCCACTACTTCCAGGGTATGCAACCCGACAGGATCATTTGTTTCGGCAAAATTCATTTGCGTGAAAAGATATTGTACTTCAGAATACACCACATAGCATGCAGGCCGTCTTTCCAGTTTATCTTTTTGCCATCGCTGTATGTTCTTCCGTAATAGGCGATGCCCACTTCATAAATGCGGATGCCGGGCAGGCGGCTCACTTTTGCCGTTACTTCGGGTTCAAAGCCAAAGCGGTTTTCTTTCAGATTAATTTGTCTGAGGATGTCTGTTTTAAACATTTTGTAACCAGTTTCCATATCGGTCAGGTTCAAGCCGGTGAAAAGGTTGGAAAGAAAAGTTAGCAACTTGTTGCCGATGGTATGAAAAAAAAACAACACACGGTGCGGTCCCGTGCCCATAAAGCGGGAGCCATATACCACATCGGCATGGCCGTTAGCAATCGGCTGAAGCATTTTATTATAATCATTGGGGTCGTATTCCCAATCCGCATCCTGTATTATCACCACATCGCCGCGGATATTTTGCAATGCAGTTTTTATTGATGCGCCCTTGCCCAGGTTTTTTTCATGGTTAATGACAAGCACCGAAGGATTATTTTCACAAAATTTATTAATAGCCTCTTTTGTTCCGTCAGTCGAGCCATCATTAACTACTATAATTTCTTTTTCCAGGTTGTAGTCCGGTTTTGTGCGGAGCACATTTTCCAGCACACCAGCAATCAGGTTGCCTTCGTTGTAACAGGGGATGATGATGCTGAGTTTTTTCAGGTTCATATTACCGGCGGTGAAGATAATCCAGATGCTTCATTATTTTAAGCGGAAACCGCTTCGGATATTATGCCCTCGTGGCTGCAGCCGGGGGTCGGGTTTATAAATGCAGGGCAGCGGTGTTCCGTAGCAGCGGGCATTCCAGTTGCTGTGTATCGGTTCAGGAATGCGAAAAATAATTCCATCAATCGTTACTTCTTTCACCGGCGGCTGCGGCAATGATGCCGGAGTTACCCAGTTTCTGTATTCTTCCTGTTTTATGGTTTTTGAAACTAAATAAAATGCAGAGCCTGCTATCAGCAAAATCATAACTGAGTCTGTCAGCCATTTCCCCGCTTTTTGGTTTTTTATAAAAGAGGTGAAATAAAACGAAGCAAGAAAAATTCCAGCCAGCAGGCAGCCATAAACAAATCGCGGGTCAGGTGAAATAATAAGCCAGCAAATCAGCCAAAAGGAAATTGCAGCAATGAAGATGATTGAGTTTTTGTTGTAAAAATTTTTTTGGAGGGAAAGCAACACAACAGAACCAATCAATCCTGTAACACCGCCAACCACCAGTATTTTATCAAAAAGAAAAAGATGCTGAAACCATGCCGGTATCCAGCCGGAGCCCAGCGCCCTGGTTTGTTCAATGTCAAAATAAGAGGTGCTCACCCGGTTGTAATACCGGATGTACGCAAGCAGCCTGTCAGTTATTTCATGGTCGGCTTTCCAGTCGGTGCTGAACCAGTCGAAATAAACAGCAGGATAAAAGGGATAACCGGTGAGGATGATATTTCTTGCAAGAAAAGGAATAATCAGCAGCAGGCAACAGGCAAGTGAAACCAAAAGGACTTTCAGATTGTTTTGCCGGATAAAAAAAACAATGGCGGCAAAGCTTATGAGTAAAAAAGGAAAATGGATGATACGGACAGTAAACAAATATGCCGGCCAGATAATCCACTCCACAGCAGGCAAAAACCTTTTTTCTTCCGATAAAAAAGCTTCAGCAAACAAAACCAGTACAACGGCCGTTGCGATAAAATCATAGTTGGCAGATGCTGCATTGCCCCGGGTAAGCGGCCATACTGCAATGCAGGTGATAAAAACAATTAATAAAGCAAGTGAAGCCGGGTATTTTTTTTCTTTGAAAAGCTGGTGCTGTTTTGAAACTAACCAGTAAACCAGCCACAGCGATAAGACGCCGTTCAGGACAGTGTAGCCACCTGCCGTGTTTTTTGAAAAACCAAATAAAGCCACACTGCTGAACCAGGAAGAATTAAACCCGAACCTTTCGTGCAGATTTACCAGGCCGGGCACCGTGCCGTATTCCTGTATCCATTTTATTGACTGTATGTGATAGCTTTCCGTGTCATCCATCACTACCGGGCCGGCGTTGATGAGTAAAATAATCAGCCAGGTGATGATGAAAAGCAGTTTTGTAAACATCGGCCAGGAGGCAAGTTCATCTGCCAGTCGGCCAAATAGCTTTCCGCATTCTTTCCATTTCATCAAAGCGGATAAAATCAAAAGACTTCCCATCAGCCATTGAATCCGGAATACTATCGGGAAAAACAAAGCCAGCAACTGGGATAAAACGGTAAGCAGGATAAGCCCGCTGATGAAGTAACAAACAGCAGGTTTGCCTTCCGTATTTTTATAAAAGAGTTTATAAAATAAAAACCCGCTCCAAAGGCAGGATGCGCTGATGATGATATGTGCTGCAAACAGGGTTAGCATACAGAATCAGTGGAAGGCTTTTTTCTTTTTCAGAAAATAACTTTCAAAAAAATAAAAGCTAAGTATGCTGATCAGTATCCCGGTCAAAGTAAGTAGCACCGAAACCATAATGGCCAGCGTATTACCGGAAATGTGAGTAGCCGATTTCACTTTATCCTCCATCCAGCCATATAAAATAAGGTAAACGGGCCAGTGAAAAACATAAAGCCCGTAAGAAATTTTTCCAAAAAACCGTAACGGGGAAAGCGTCAGCAGAAAATTAATAAATTTATTTTCTCCATTTATAGCTTCATGAACCAGCAGGGCAAACAGCAGGGCAAAGGTGGTATAACCCACGATAGCCAGGTAAGGATAAGTAAACCCGAATTGCCGGTTGATAAAATAAAACAGGAAATTCAGGCCGGCAAGAAGCAATACCAGTAGGGTAAAATATTTTTTTACAAATTCTGATTTCATGAAGCGCAGTATTGCCAGCAGGCTGCCGATACAGATGCCGTCAATGCGTGTATAGGTGTACAGGCCGAAATAATTCAAATCTTTCACTTTCATTTCCCACATCAAAAGCCGGGTGCCAATGACGGCCAGTAATAAAAAACCGGCAATCATCAGCAGCCATTTAGGTTTTCGGATAATAAAAATTACAAATGGCCACACTATGTAAAACTGCTCTTCCACTGCCAGCGACCAGTAATGCTGAATGGCAGTGGTGGTATGCCCCGTATCATAAAAAATCAAAAACCAGTTTTGCAGGTAAGCCCAGAACCACCCCTGGTGATGATAATAGAAACTGAAATCAAGCGAAAGATTCTTTATAAGCGGAAACAAAAGAAAAATTATGATTAGACTGACGTAGTAAAGCGGGAAAATGCGCAGGATTCTTTTCGCATAAAAATTTTTAAAATAGCCCGGGCGGTTTACTGTACGAAGCAGTATTTCTGTTATCAGGAAACCGGATAACACAAAAAATAAATCCACGCCCAGCCAGCCAAAAAAAAAGTATTCGATAAAGCCAAAATTGTGATAGAAAACTACCAGCAGGATAGCTACTCCCCGCAGCCCGTCGAGGGCGGGATAATGGGCTCTTTCAGCAGCGGGAGTCAGAGGTATTGCCGGGTTAGTAATGGCTGTTTATTTACCCAAAGATAATTTCCGGTAAATGTATTTCCCAAGCATATCAAACTCAATGTTCACTTTTTTTCCCGGTGCCAGGGTGTTCATATTGGTATGTTCAAACGTGTAAGGAATGATGGCAACGTCAAAAGTCGTTTCGGAAACATTAAAAGCTGTCAGGCTGATGCCGTTTACTGTAATGGAGCCTTTCTCGATTACGAAGGCGGCAAATTCTGCCGGGAACTGAAACCGGAACTCCCAGCTGCCGTCTTTTCCCGTTTTTTCTATGCACACTGCAGTAGCATCCACATGGCCTTGCACAAAATGACCATCGAGGCGGTCGTTTATCTTCAGACACTGCTCCAGATTGATTATTGTACCTTGTTGCCAGATTTCAAGAGTAGTTTTTGTGAGCGTTTCAGCAATTGCAGTAACCCGGTGGCGGTTGCCCTTTACTTCTTCCACTGTCAGGCATACACCATCGTGTGCTACACTCTGGTCGGTTTTCAGTTTTTTAGAAATGGGAGATTTTATCCAGAAGCTTTTATTGCCGCCGTTTTCAATAATCTTTTTAACTACACCCTGTGTTTCAATAATTCCGGTAAACATAGGGGCAAATTAGCCCTTTTTCCACTTTCCATTTCCGGTTTTCACAATTGCCTCCTATCTTTGCTGCCCGTAAAAAAAATACCAAAGGAGGTATATCAAATATGCTCATCATTGATTCTAAAGACTGCGAAAACATAGACAAGGCCCTCAAAAAATACAAGAAAAAATTTGAGAAGAGCAAAATCCTGTTGCAGCTGCGTGAACGCCAGGCCTTCACCAAGCCATCGGTGAAACGACGCAGCGAAGTGCTGCGAGCCATCTACAAGCAGAAGCTTGCCAGCGGAAAGATTGAACAGTAAGAATACCCGCTTTAAATAATAGGAGATAGCTGCAGAGTTTTATAGCTTTGCAGCTATCCTTTTTTATGAACAGCCCGCTTCCGGAAATCCAATCCTTTGTTGATTACCTCAGGTTTGAAAAAAGGTATTCAGCCCATACCATTCGTTCTTATCACGACGACCTGCTGCAGTTTTTCAGTTTTCTTAAAGTGCAATTTGAGGTTAGCATGCCCGGCGAAATTTCCCATGTGATGGTACGCAGCTGGCTGGCCGCATTAAATGAAGAAGGAATGTCGGCCCGGAGCATCAACCGGAAAATATCCACGCTTAAATCGTATTTCAGGTTTCAGTTACGGCAGGAAAAAATTGAAACAACACCGATGGTAAATATTATAGCGCCAAAAATAAGCAGGCGGCTGCCGGTTTTTATTAAGGAAAATGAGCTGGCAGCCATAGCAAAGTCGCTTGAAACAGCTACTGAAGACTGGGATAGCCTCAATACCAAAATGCTTATCATTATTTTTTATGCCACCGGCATGCGGCTCAGCGAACTGATTAATCTGAAAGAGCGGCAAATAGATTTTTACAAAAAACAAATCAAGATTTTGGGCAAGGGAAACAAGGAGCGGATAATACCTGTAAGTACCGGGTTGCTGACCTCTGTTAAAAATTATATTGCGGAAAAGAAAAAAGTATTTGAGAACACCGACGACGTGTTGCTTGTTACAGCCAGCGGCCGGAAATTGTATCCGAAATATGCTTATAACCGGGTGAATAAAATCCTGGCAAAAGAAGCCCGTACACTGGATAAAAAAAGCCCGCATGTGCTGCGCCATACATTTGCCACCCACCTGATGAATAATGGCGCAAACCTGGACGCCGTGAAAGAACTGCTGGGTCATGCCAGCCTTGCCAGTACACAGGTATACACACATAATACAATTGAGAAGCTAAAAGATGTATACAAAAAAGCCCATCCCAGGGCGTGATTTTAACGGGGAAAAAACAAAAAAAACGGGCAAATTTTATTTGGAAAAAAGGGCCTTTCGCTTTAATTTCATACTGAACCAAAAAACAAGCCTATGTAATACATTTCTAACACCAGTGCAAGTTCTTTATTTATTGTTTCACCTTAAAAATTGCGATTGTTATGAACGTTAAGATCCAAACTGTTCGTTTCAATGCGGACGACAAGCTTGTGAATTACATTACACATAAATTGCAAAAGCTGAAAGTATTCCACGACCGCATTGTTGAAGTAGATGTGTTTCTGAAACTCGATAACGTGGTTCATACCATTAAAGACAAAATCGCAGAGATCAGAGTACACGTACCCCGTTATTATTTTTTTGCAAAAACAACCAGTAAATCCTTTGAAGAGTCATTTGATGAAGCATTTGACTCCCTACTGATCCAGATAAAAAAGAAAAAAGAAAAACAGGCAGCATAATATTCCGATCCCGTTCGGGTTTCATACCCGGCGGGATCTTTTCTTTCTCATTATCAGCACAAAAATTCAGAGTAAAGATTTTTACAAATATCAATTTCCCTTACCTTTGCCCGCCCGTACCAAAGCTGTTTTCATAGAAGTTTTTTGTGAAAGGAGTAAACCCGGAAGGGTTTTATATGAAAATTGATGGTAGTTCTTTATTTATCCTGTCCGCTGAAACCAGGCTCAGGCGGATGATAAACGCCAGGTGACTCAGCCGGTAGGGGCATCTCCCAAGATTAGTGGGGATTACCGTGTACAAAAAGGCTGAGTTTGGCTGGATATAAAGTAGAAGCCAGAGTAGCTCAGCTGGTAGAGCAGCTGATTTGTAATCAGCTGGTCGGGGGTTCGAGTCCCTTCTCTGGCTCTGCATTGGGCAAGTAGCCAAGTGGCCAACGGCAGCAGACTGTAAATCTGCCCTCTTCGGAGTTCGGTGGTTCGAATCCATCCTTGCCCACAGTATTCAATACTTCAGGAAATGAGGAGTTCTTTGAATTAATGATTAGTAATTACTAATTATTGATTATCCTGCGGAAGTAGCTCAGTTGGTAGAGCGACAGCCTTCCAAGCTGTAGGTCGCGGGTTCGAACCTCGTCTTCCGCTCAAACTCATTTGTAGTTTGAGGTTTGTAATTTGTAGTTCGTTTCACTAACCGCAAACCACAAATTATAAACTATCAACTGGGTATGCCGTTGTAGCTCAGTGGTAGAGCACTTCCTTGGTAAGGAAGAGGTCGTGAGTTCAATTCTCATCAACGGCTCACGGGCGTCTGACGGTCTCCGTCTGACGTCTATATCAGGTAGAAACTGCCTGATATGCTGAATAGCGAACAGAACGTACAAGAGTGCGACGCAACGGAAGCTAAATCGAGCGCTGCTGCCGGGCACCTAATTATAAAACACAACTTAAAAACGGATAACAATGTCAAAAGAGACCTTTAAGCGGGATAAACCCCACGTAAACGTTGGTACCATTGGCCATATTGACCACGGTAAAACCACACTGACTGCCGCTATTACTCTTATTCTTTCGCAAAGAGGTTTGGCGCAGGCTAAAAAGTATGATGAAATTGATGCCGCCCCGGAAGAAAAAGAACGCGGTATCACCATCAATACTGCTCACGTAGAGTACCAGACGGCCAACAGACACTATGCTCACGTTGACTGCCCGGGTCACGCTGACTATGTGAAAAACATGATTACCGGCGCTGCCCAGATGGATGGCGCTATACTGGTGGTGGCGGCCACTGATGGCCCGATGCCGCAAACCAAAGAGCACATTCTGCTGGCCCGCCAGGTGGGTGTGCCCCGCATGGTAGTGTTTATGAACAAGGTGGACCTGGTAGATGATCCCGAGCTGCTGGAGCTGGTGGAAATGGAAATCCGTGAACTGCTTACCTTCTACGGTTTTGACGGAAACAATACCCCCATCATAAAAGGTTCGGCTACCGGCGCCCTGGCCGGCGAAGAAAAATGGGTGAAAGCAGTGGATGAACTGATGGATGCCGTGGACAATTATATTCCGCTTCCTCCCCGCCCGGTTGATCAGCCCTTCCTGATGAGCGTGGAGGATGTGTTCTCCATTACCGGTCGCGGCACGGTGGCCACCGGCCGTATTGAAAGAGGACGTATAAAAGTGAGTGAGCCTGTAGAAATTGTAGGCCTGATTCCCCAGCCGCTTACTTCGGTGGTTACGGGTGTGGAAATGTTTCGCAAAATACTTGATGAAGGTGAAGCCGGCGATAATGCAGGTTTGCTGCTGCGTGGTATTGAAAAGAAAGATATCCGCCGTGGTATGGTTATCTGCAAGCCGGGCTCCATTACTCCGCATACTGAATTCAAATGCGAAGTATATGTGCTGAGCAAAGAAGAAGGCGGACGTCACACCCCCTTCTTCAATAAATACCGTCCGCAATTCTATTTCAGAACAACTGACGTGACCGGTGAAGTGGAACTGCCGGCAGGAACTGAAATGGTGATGCCCGGCGATAATACTGCCCTGACTGTAAAGCTGATTCAGCCAATCGCAATGGAGAAAGGTTTGAAATTCGCTATTCGTGAAGGCGGCCGTACAGTGGGAGCCGGACAGGTGACCGAGATTCTGAAGTAATGCCCCCCAGCCCCCTGAAGGGGGAGTATGGAAGCTGTAGTATATTTGCAAAGTACTTGGGCTGCAAAGTTCAGGTACTTTATTTGTTTAAAAATTTATTCAAAGCCCCTTTAGGGGATTGGGGTATACGGGCATAGTTCAATGGTAGAATAGAGGTCTCCAAAACCTTTGATCCGGGTTCGAATCCTGGTGCCCGTGCAAATAGTTTGAGGTTCGAGGGTTTTATCGGATTTAATAACATCAAACATCAAACTACAATCGTTAAACAAATATGAACAAGATTACAACCTATTTCAGGGAAAGCTACAAAGAACTGATGGAGAAAGTAACCTGGCCTACCTGGAGCCAGCTACAGCAATCTACCATGATTGTGATAGCCGCCACGCTGGTAATTACTGCGCTGGTAGCGGCCATGGATTTTGTAACCAATGTGGCGCTGAAATTTATTTACGACATTTTTTAATTATGGAAACAACAAACACACCTGATACTTCCGTGCAACAGGAACAAGCAGGCGGGCAGCAGGCTGAAACCAAATGGTATGTGCTTCGTGTAGTAAGCGGCAAGGAGAAAAAAGTAAAAGAATACCTGGATAAGGAAATTTCCCGCAGTGGTTGGGACAAAGTGGTGAAGCAGGTATTTCTGCCGGTGGAGAAAGTATATAAAGTGCAGAACGGCAAAAAAGTGATGCGTGAGCGCAACTATTACCCGGGCTATGTGATGATTGAAATACTGGAAGGCAAATTGTCTGACGACCTGCGTGACACAATTAAAAACACATCCAATGTCATTCATTTCCTGGGCAAGGAACACCCGATAGCCCTGCGCAAAGCCGAGGTGAACAAGATGCTGGGCAAGATGGATGAAATGGCCGAAGCCGGCGGTGTAAGCATGAGCGAGCCGTTTATTGTGGGTGAAACCATCAAAATCATCGAAGGTCCCTTCAATGATTTCAATGGAGTGATAGAAGAAGTAAATGATGAAAAGAAGAAGCTGAAAGTGACGGTGAAGATTTTCGGCCGCTCCACACCTGTAGAGCTAAACTATATGCAGGTAGAAAAAATAAGCTGATATTTGTACATATTTTTTTTAAAAGGCAATCCTGGTTAAGGATTGCTTTTTTAATTTTATGCGATGCTGAAAAAAATTTTGTTCCTGCTGATTTACCTGCTCACCTGGATTGTATTTTTTGAAATAGCCCGTATCTATTTTCTTTTAGCCACGAATCAGTATGCACAGGAGGCGCCGGCACCCGTAGTGTTAAAAAGCTTGTGGCACGGATTGAAAATGGATATTTCAGCAGCGGTGTATCTTACCGGTACGGCTTGTGTATTTGTGCTGCTGGGCCTGTTTATTCCTTTTTTCCTGCGAAAGAAAATTTATTTTATCTACACCGGTATTATTCTTTTTGTGCAGTTGCTTTTGATTATGGCGGATGCAGAAATCTTCAAAGCATGGGGAACGAGAATTGACTACACGCCGCTGAAATACCTGGCTATGCCACGGGAAGTATGGGCTTCTGTCAGCCACCTCCCGGTTTTCTGGATGGCGACAGGATTTGTTGTTATCTATATTTTTTTCTTCTGGGTATTCAGAAAAATAATTTCCCGTGCAATAGTGCTGCTCCAAAACAACAGCTATCGCCTTGTGCAGATGCCGCTGGTTCTTGTTTTTACCGGCCTGCTCATCATACCGGCCCGGGGTGGTTTGCAATTGTCTCCTTTAAATCAAAGCAGCGTTTATTACTGCAATTACCAGTATGCCAACAATGCGGCCGTGAACGCTTCGTGGAATTTTATGTATTCGATGACGCTGATAAACCAGCTTAATCACAATCCGTATGAATACATGAATGGAGAACAGGCAAAAGCCATGGTTCAATCACTTTTCGATGCCGGGGATAAAACAGAAGCGGTGCTGAAAACAGATTCTGTAAAAACCAATGTACTTTTTATTTTATGGGAAAGCTTTACAGAAAAAGCGCTGAATAAGATGGTGGACGGCCGGCCGGTTATCCGGTTTTTTCCGCACCTGATGAAAGAGGGGATTTATTTCAGCAATTGCTACTCATCGGGCGACAGAACGGATAAAGGCATCAGTGCGGTGTTGAGTGGCTACCCCGCTTTGCCAAAAGGCTCCATTGTAAATTACCCGGAGAAAACAGCAAGGCTCCGGGGCCTGGGAAATTTGTTTCTTGAAAATGGTTACTCCACCCATTTTTATTATGGCGGCGAGCCGGAGTTTGCCAATATTAAAAGTTACCTGGCAGCTCAAAAATTTCAGCGCCTGACTACAAAAGAAAATTTCAGTGACGAAGACATGAATTCAAAATGGGGCGCCCATGATAACGTGGTGATGAAAAAACTGCTGGCAGATATTCCGCAAATGCCGCCGCCATTTTTTACTACCTGGCTTACCCTCAGCAGCCATGAGCCTTTTGAAACCCCGGTGCCCCCTGTTTTCAGGGGAAATGATAAGGAAATAAAATTTCTGAATTCGCTTCATTACACCGATTCGGTAGTGTTTTCTTTTATCAGTGAACTGAAAAAGCTGCCGCTGTGGGAAAACACACTGGTGATAATTGCGGCCGATCACGGGCACTACTTGCCAATAACAGGCAAGCGGGCAGATGATTACCGGGTACCTGTTTTGTGGCTGGGCGGGGCATTGCAAAAGAAAAATGTGGTCGTTGAAAAAACAATCAATCAGCTCGACATGGCCCGCAGTCTTAGCCGGCAGTTTCACTTTGACGACGCTTCATTCCGGTTCAGTAAAAATGTTTTTGATACAACAGTAAAACACTGGGCATTTTTCACATACAACGACGGCATTGGATTTAGCACCGACAGCAGCCGTCTTTTATTTGATAATGCCGGCAGAAGGGTGGTGTTCGAAGAAGGAAAAACCAATAAGGCGCAGGCAGAAATTGCAAAAGCCCTGATGCAGGTGCTGTATGAAGATTTTTTGAAGAGATAAGCTTTTATCGGGAATTAGAATTATAAATCCTTGAACAGAATGCGACCTGGCTGTTAAAGCCAGGTACAGAAGAAGGCTGCTGCCAAAGCAAAACCAGGGCCGGAAACCAGTTAAAATTATTTCTGATAATCCTCCCAAAAATTAACTGTCACACCCTATCTTTGCCGCCCCAATAAGTTCTTTAGCATTACCCGCCTGCCAAAGGCGGGAAAGTGAATTTGGGAGTGCCCTGATTAAATCGGGGTACGTTTGAACCAATAAATTTTTAAAAATGGCAAAAGAGATCAGTGGCTTTGTAAAGCTCCAGTGCAAGGGTGGCCAGGCCAATCCTGCACCCCCCATCGGTCCGGCTTTGGGTTCCAAGGGTATCAACATCATGGAATTCTGCAAGCAATTCAATGCCCGCACGCAGGACAAAATGGGTAAAACACTTCCCGTATTAATTACTGTTTATTCCGACAAAAGTTTTGATTTTATTATCAAGACCCCCCCGGCTTCTGTGCAGTTGCTGGAAGCAGCCAAACTACAAAGCGGCTCCAAAGAGTCGAACCGCACCAAGGTGGGCAAAGTGAGCTGGGCACAGGTGGAGGCTATTGCCAAAGACAAAATGCCCGACCTGAACTGCTTCACCATTGAAAGCGCCATGCGTATGGTAGCAGGCACAGCCCGCAGCATGGGCATCACTGTAGAAGGTAAAGCTCCCTGGGAAAACTAATCCCGATAACTATCGGGACCCCGGATGGGGATCTAAAAAAATTAAAATGGATTACAATGGCATTCCTCAGTAAGAAAAGAAAAGTTGCCCAGTCAAAAGTTGAAAGCAACAAACAATACAGCCTGAAAGAAGCTTCAACATTGGTGAAAGACGTAACCACCTGTAAGTTTGATGCTTCAGTTGACTTGCATGTGCGCCTGGGTGTAGATCCTAAAAAAGCCGACCAGGCCATCCGTGGCACAGTGACCTTGCCGCATGGCACAGGAAAAACAAAACGTGTGCTGGTGCTTTGCACACCCGATAAAGAAGCGGAAGCAAAAGCCGCCGGCGCCGACTATGTCGGGCTGGAAGAATTTATCACTAAAATTGAAGGAGGTTGGGTGGATGTGGATGTTGTCATAGCCACACCCCAGGTAATGCCGAAAATAGGTAAGCTGGGTAAAGTGCTTGGACCCCGCAACCTGATGCCGAACCCTAAAACCGGTACGGTGAGCAATGATGTAGCGGCTGCAGTAAATGAAGTAAAAGGCGGAAAGATTGCTTTCAAAGTGGATAAAGCAGGCATCGTGCATGCTTCAATCGGCCGGATAAGTTTTGCGCCGGAAAAAATTGCTGAAAACAGCCAGGAGCTGCTGAATGCAATCATCAAAGCAAAACCCGCCACTGCAAAAGGCACTTACCTGAAAGGTATCAGCATGGCCAGCAGCATGAGCCCGGGGATTTCTATTGATACAAAAGGATTCGTTCATTAACCCCTCTAAAAGTGGCTTTGGAAGAAATAAAAATTTGAAGAGTCAAACTTTAATAAAATGACTAAAGAGCAAAAAAATGAAGTGATTGAAGTGTTGAAGGGAAAATTCTCTCAATACAGCAACTTCTATGTCACCAATACCGAATCGCTGACCGTAGAGCAGGTAAATAAACTGCGCCGCATCTGCTTTAATAAAAAAGTGGAGATGAAGGTGGCGAAAAACACCCTGATTAAAAAAGCGCTGGAAGCCCTGGATAAAGAAAGGTACTCCAATGTGGTTGATGCGCTTCACGGCGTGACGGCACTCATGTTCAGCGAAAGTCCCAAAGATCCTGCCCTGATCATTTCAGATTTCAGGAAGGAAAGCAAGGGCGAATTGCCGGTGTTGAAAGCTGCATTTATTGACGGGGATGTGTTTGCCGGCAATGATCAGCTGAAAACGCTGACCTCGCTGAAGAGCAAGCACGACCTGGTGGGCGAAATAATCGGGCTGCTGCAATCGCCTGCAAAGAATGTAATCAGCGCATTGAATGCCGGAAACAGGCTGGCAGGCCTGGTGAAAGCTTTAGAAGAAAGAGCTGCGAAGGCATGACTTCAGATTTCGGTTTTTAAATATAAAATTTTAAATAGAATCCTACGTCTTCGGGTATAAGTGAAGACACAATTCATAAACCTCCGCCGGAGTAGAGATGCAAAACTTTGCATCTCCAGCTATGAAGGCGGTTTTTAAAAAAGTAAAACAATGGCAGATTTAAAAGCATTTGCTGATCAGCTGGTCAACCTGACAGTAAAAGAAGTAAACGAGTTGGCAAAAATTCTGAAAGAAGAATACGGCATTGAGCCTGCAGCCGCTGCTGTGGCTGTGGCAGCCGGCCCGGCTGCCGGTGGCGCTGCTCCCGCTGCAGAAGAAAAAACTTCTTTCAATGTAGTATTAAAAAGCGGTGGCGCTAATAAACTGAATGTAGTGAAAATTGTGAAAGAACTCACCGGTCTTGGACTGAAAGAAGCTAAGGACCTGGTAGACGGTGCACCCAAGCCCATCAAAGAAGGTATTTCCAAAACTGAGGCTGATGATATTGCCAACAAGCTGAAAGAAGCAGGCGCGGATGTTGAGCTAGCTTAAGACTACCGAAATTCCGGCCAAAACGCCGGGAGGGAGATTGCGAAAATATCTTCAACAGAAACTTATGATCCCGGACAGGTACCGGGATTTTTTTTATTCAATCGTCAGGTAGGGTGATATCTTTTGATAAATCTCTTCCGAAACAGCCATCACCTTCTTAATGTCTTCAATTTTAGAAAATGGGCCATGTTCATTTCTATATGCAACAATTGGATTGGCAAGACTAAATTTGATATAAGGATGCGCTTTTAATTCATCAACAGTAGCTGTATTGATATTTATCTTTTTTAAAACCATATTTTCCAGCTTCAGGTATGGTTTTAATTTTTGAAAAGTAGAGTCGGGCAAGCCGAAAGTTTCAGCAATCTGTTCAACCGAATAAAAACCACCGAGCTTATCCCTGAAATTGACAATTCGTGCAGCCAGTTTGCTGCCAATACCGGGCAGCGCAATGAAAGCAGTTGTATCGGCAGTATTGATTTCAATTGCAGAATAACGGGCAGGGTATTTTGATATCACTGTTGCCGGTTCAGTTGATTTTGCAAAAGTGCTTACCAGTTCTTTTGATTCAGGTTTTAATTCAATTTTAATAAAAGGCACCAGCCGGCTGTATTCATCCTTGTGGAGACCATAAATTTTTTGAAGATCCTCCGGCTTATTAAAGTGGCCTCCTTTGGCCAGGTAATTCTGTATGGTTTGAATTGTTCTATTTCTTAGCCCTAATTTTTTCCAACCATCAGCCGGCAAAGTATTGGGGTCAAAATAAAACAACTCAGTTTTAGCGTATTGGTTTGCATAATAACTGCCTTTGGAGGGTTCGAACTGATAATTACTTTCTTCTTCCCCGCTTGCATTATCTTCCGGCGCATCGTCAATCTTTATCTCCAGCTTTTTCACTTCAGAAAACCAGGTTGTGTCCGGGTTACTATTTAGCCGGCCCAGTTTTACTGAAACCACTTCAGGAAGTAAGGCAACAATTACAATCAACCCGGTAAGGATGAGTATTCCTATCCGCTCCTTACGGGTAAAGCTTAGATAATCTTTCAAAAACTCCTGCCAGTTCATCGGGCCCAATTTTTATCAAGGTAAAAGAACTTTCAATCCGGGAAAATGCCCTGTTCGTGGTATTTTCGGCCGGATTTTTGTTGGCAAACTTTTCTTGGCCGTGAAAATTATTTCCTTACCTTTGCCATCCTTTTATTTAGCGCTAATACATTGACGGCCCAAATCATGATTAAATAGCTGAGATTCACAGGATTTTCTTTTACCGAAAAGGAAAGCCTGAGAGTGATTTGTGTCCCCAGTCAAACCTAAAAAACCGGTTTTACAGATATGTCTTCAACAAAACTTAATCACAGGATCGATTTCGGGAAAATAAAACACCTCGCCGACGCTCCTGACCTGCTCGACATCCAGATCCAATCCTTCAAAGAATTTTTTCAGCTGGAAACTACTCCCGACAAAAGAAACATTGAAGGTTTGTTCCGGGTGTTTAAAGAAAACTTTCCGATCACCGATACCCGCAACATATTTGTACTCGAGTTTCTCGACTACTTTATCGATCCTCCCCGCTACACCATCGAAGAGTGTATGGAAAGAGGATTAACCTATGCCGTTCCTCTCAAAGCTAAACTGCGCCTGAGCTGTAACGACGAGGAGCATGTGGACTTCCAGACCATTGTGCAGGATGTATTCCTTGGCAATATTCCTTATATGACGCCGAGAGGCACGTTTGTTATTAACGGTGCCGAACGTGTAGTGGTATCTCAGCTTCATCGTTCACCGGGTGTATTCTTCGGCCAGTCAATCCATCCCAACGGAACCAAAATTTACTCAGCAAGAGTGATTCCGTTCAAAGGTGCCTGGATGGAATTTGCCACTGACATCAACAACGTAATGTATGCTTACATTGACCGTAAGAAAAAATTCCCTGTAACTACACTTCTCCGCTCGATCGGTTACGAAACGGATAAGGACATTCTGGAACTTTTTGGAATGGCCGATGAAGTAAAGGCAGATAAAAAGACATTATCGAAATACGTTGGCCGCCGCCTTGCTGCCCGTGTGCTTCGCAGCTGGGTCGAAGATTTTGTGGATGAAGATACCGGCGAAGTGGTTTCTATCGAAAGAAACGAAATTGTGCTGGAACGTGACTCCATCCTCGATGAAGAAGCCATCAGCATGATTACCGAAATGGAAGTGAAGAGTGTGTTTATCCAGAAGGAGGACGTGGGTGGCGATTTTGCCATTATTTACAATACGCTCAACAAGGATACATCAAACAGCGAACTGGAGGCGGTGCAGCATATTTACCGCCAGCTTCGCGGTACAGATGCTCCCGACAATGAAACGGCCCGGGGTATCATTGACAAATTATTCTTCAGCGATAAGCGCTACGACCTGGGCGAAGTAGGCCGATATAAAATCAACCGGAAGCTGAACCTCGATGTGGAGCTGAAGCAAAAAACACTGACAAAAGAAGATATTATTGAAATCATCAAATATCTCGTCCGCCTTACCAATGGTAAAGCCGAAATTGATGATATTGATCACCTGAGCAACCGCCGTGTCCGCACTGTGGGCGAGCAGCTCTATGCCCAGTTTGGCGTGGGCCTTGCCCGTATGGCACGTACCATCCGCGAAAGAATGAATGTAAGAGACAATGAAGTGTTCACCCCCGTTGACCTCATCAATGCAAGAACACTTTCTTCTGTTATCAACTCATTCTTTGGCACGTCGCAGTTGTCGCAGTTTCTCGACCAAACCAACCCGCTGAGTGAGATTACACATAAACGCCGTATTTCAGCACTGGGCCCCGGTGGTTTGAGCCGCGAAAGAGCCGGCTTTGAAGTTCGGGACGTTCACTATTCTCACTATGGCCGTTTGTGCACCATCGAAACACCCGAAGGCCCCAACATCGGTCTTATCTCTACTCTCTGCGTTCATGCCAAGATCAACGAGATGGGCTTCATTGAAACACCGTACCGTAAAGTGGAAAGTGGTAAAGTGAATATGCGGCAGCTCACATTCCTGAGTGCAGAGGAAGAAGATACAGCTAAAATTGCGCAGGCTAATTCACCGCTCGATGAAGATGGAAATTTTAAAGAAGAGAAAGTAGTAAGCCGCGAAACAGGTGATTTCCCCATACTGGATAAAAATGAAGTGGAGTTTATGGACGTGGCGCCTAACCAGATTGTGGGCCTGAGTGCATCATTGATCCCCTTCCTTGAACATGATGATGCCAACCGTGCCCTGATGGGCTCAAATATGCAACGCCAGGCAGTGCCGCTCATTCGTCCTGACCAGCCGGTTGTAGGCACAGGCCTCGAAGGCAAAGCTGCCCGTGATGCCAGGATACAGATTCACTCCGATGGCGACGGTGTGGTGGAGTTTGTTGATGCCAACGAAATTCATGTTCGCTACGACCGCGATGAAATGGACAGGCTCGTAAGCTTTGAGGATGACCTGCGGGTTTACAAACTCACCAAATTCATCAAGACCAACCAGGAAACAGCCATCAACCTGAAGCCTGCTGTAAAGAAAGGACAGAAAGTTAGAAAGGGCGATTTCCTGACCGAAGGTTATGCTGTGAAAGACGGCGAACTTTCATTAGGTAAAAATCTGAAAGTGGCCTTCATGCCATGGAAGGGTTACAACTTCGAAGATGCCATTGTGATCAGCGAACGGGTGGTTCGTGAAGACCTCTTTACTTCGGTTCATATTTCAGAATACGAGCTGGAGGTTCGTGATACCAAGCTGGGCGAAGAAGAATTGACCCCGGATATACCCAACGTTTCAGAAGAAGCTACCAAAGACCTTGACGAGAACGGAATCATCCGCATGGGCGCCCATGTTAAGGAGGGTGACATCATCATTGGGAAAATTACCCCTAAGGGTGAAAGCGATCCCACTCCGGAAGAAAAACTACTGCGGGCTATCTTTGGCGATAAAGCCGGCGATGCAAAAGACGCTTCGCTGAAAGCACCAAACGGGGTGGAAGGTGTGGTGATTGGCCGTAAATTGTTCCAGCGGGCAAAGAAAGATAAAAACTCCAAAATCCGGGAAAAAGCAGCCATTGAAAAACTGGAGAAGCTCCATGAGAAGAACGAAACAGACCTGAAAGAATTGCTGTTAGAAAAACTCCAGCAATTACTGAGAGATAAAACCAGTGCCGGCGTATCAAACAATTTTGGTGAAGTACAGATTGGCAAAGGAGTAAAATTTACTGCCAAAAACATTTCCATTCTCGATTACCAGAATGTGAACCCGCTTGGCTGGACAGGCGAAAAGAAAACCGACGAACAGATCAATACGCTGCTGCACAACTTTAACATTAAGTACAATGAAGAGCTCGGTCGCTATAAGCGGGAAAAATTCAATATCAGTATTGGCGATGAATTGCCTGCCGGTGTGCTGAAACTTGCAAAAGTTTATCTCGCAGTAAAGCGCAAGCTGAAAGTGGGAGATAAAATGGCCGGACGCCACGGAAACAAAGGTATCGTAGCAAAAATCGTTCGCCAGGAAGATATGCCATTCCTCGAAGATGGAACACCAGTAGATATTGTGCTAAACCCACTGGGTGTACCCAGCCGTATGAACCTGGGCCAGATTTATGAAACAGTACTTGGCTGGGCTGGCATGAGGCTGGGTGTAAAATTTTCAACACCCATCTTCGATGGTGCCACTATTGATGAAATTGCCGGTTATTGCGAAAAAGCAACCATACCTATGTATGGGCACACGTACCTGTTCGATGGCGAAACCGGTGAACGCTTTCACCAGAAAGCAACGGTAGGCGTCATTTACATGCTCAAGCTGCATCACATGGTAGATGATAAAATGCATGCCCGTTCTATCGGACCATACAGCCTCATCACCCAGCAGCCGCTTGGAGGTAAGGCACAGTTTGGCGGCCAGCGTTTTGGTGAAATGGAAGTGTGGGCACTGGAAGCCTATGGCGCATCCAACATTTTGCAGGAGCTGCTCACATTAAAATCCGACGACATCATTGGGCGGGCAAAAACCTATGAAAGCATTGTGAAAGGTGACAATGTGCCACGGCCCGGTGTGCCCGAATCATTCAATGTGCTGGTGCATGAATTGCGCGGCCTGGGTCTTGACCTGAAATTTGAATAACCCAGCCCCCTGCCCACGTCGCGGCGGGGTATCTTAGGCGGGTGTAGTTCTTTTAATAATAAAATTTCTAAATAGAGGAATTGTATGATTGTGTTGCCAGCATCTGCTCCCTGGTTTAGCTCTTGTTGCGTAGCATGCCGACGATAAATGTCGGCATCCCGACTAAAACGTCGGTGACTCTTGTACGTTCCGAATCCTATTCAACAATTAAAAAAGCCCCTTTAGGGGTGGGGTTCTTATGGCAATGAAAAGAGATAATCGTCCCAAGTCAACGTTCTCAAAAATCACCATCGGGCTCGCTTCGCCTGACACCATTCTTGAAAAAAGCTATGGCGAAGTGCTGAAGCCTGAAACCATCAATTACCGCACCTATAAACCTGAACGTGACGGTTTGTTCTGCGAAAGAATATTCGGTCCGGTGAAGGATTACGAGTGCGCCTGCGGCAAATACAAACGTATCCGTTACAAGGGTATCGTGTGCGACCGCTGCGGTGTGGAGGTGACCGAGAAAAAAGTACGCCGCGAACGTATGGGTCACATCAAACTGGTAGTACCCGTAGTGCATATCTGGTATTTCAAATCACTGCCAAACAAAATCGGTTACCTGCTGGGCGTAAGCTCCAAAAAACTCGAAAGCATTGTTTACTACGAAAGATACGTAGTGATTCAGCCGGGCCTGCGAGCCGACAAAGGGCTGAATGTGGGCGACCTGATTACAGAAGAGGAGTATCTCGACATTCTGGAAGCTTTACCCAAGGAAAACCAGTATTTGCCGGATGACGATCCCAATAAGTTTATTGCAAAAATGGGGGCCGAAGCAGTGCATGACCTGCTGGCCCGTATTAACCTCGACCAGCTTTCATTTGATCTGCGCAATGCTGCTGCCACTGAAACCTCGCAGCAACGTAAAGCCGATGCGCTGAAACGACTGAGTGTAGTAGAAGCCTTTCGCGATGCCAACTCAAGAATTGCCAACCGCCCCGAATGGATGGTAATGCAATATATCCCGGTAATCCCTCCGGAGCTTCGTCCCCTGGTGCCGCTTGATGGCGGTCGCTTCGCTTCATCCGACCTGAACGATTTATATCGCCGGGTTATCATCCGCAACAACCGCCTGAAAAGACTTTTGGAGATTAAAGCACCCGAGGTGATTCTGCGCAATGAAAAGCGGATGCTGCAGGAAGCCATAGACTCCCTGTTTGACAACTCAAGAAAATCAAATGCCGTAAAAGCCGAAGGCGGCCGTGCACTGAAATCACTCAGCGATGTGCTGAAAGGGAAACAGGGTCGTTTCCGCCAGAACCTGCTTGGTAAAAGGGTTGATTACTCCGGCCGTTCGGTAATCGTAGTAGGTCCTGAACTGAAACTGCACGAATGCGGCCTGCCAAAAGATATGGCTGCCGAATTGTTTAAGCCCTTTATCATCCGCAAGCTGATTGAAAGAGGTATTGTGAAAACCGTGAAGAGTGCAAGAAAGCTGGTAGATAAAAAAGAAGCTGTTGTTTGGGATATTCTTGAAAATATTCTGAAAGGCCACCCGGTGATGCTCAATCGTGCCCCCACACTGCACCGTTTGTCCATCCAGGCTTTTCAGCCCAAGCTGATCGAAGGAAAAGCCATCCAGCTTCACCCGCTGGTGTGTTCGGCATTCAACGCCGACTTTGATGGCGACCAGATGGCCGTGCATGTGCCCCTGAGCCACACTTCCATACTGGAAGCTCAATTGCTGATGCTTTCATCGCACAATATTCTGAACCCCCAGAACGGTACGCCCATTACACTGCCTTCACAGGACATGGTGCTGGGTCTTTATTACCTCACCAAGGGAAAAAAGAGCACCGACAAAGAAAAGGTTCGCGGCGAAAACATGCGTTTCTACAGCAGCAGCGAAGTGATTATTGCCTACAACGAAGGCAAGCTCGATTTGCATGCCTGGATAAAAGTGAAAACAAATGTGAGAGAGGGTAGCGACCTGGTGAACAAAATAATTGATACCACCGTGGGCCGTATTGTTTTCAACCAGTATGTTCCCGCTGAAGTGGGCTTTGTAAATGCCCTGCTTACCAAAAAGAACCTGCGTGAAATAATCGGCGACATTCTGAAGATAACCAATATCCCCAAGACGGTAAAATTCCTCGATGATATCAAGCAGCTTGGTTTCCGTACTGCATTCCAGGGCGGGCTTTCATTCAATATCAGCGACCTGGTGATTCCCGGAATAAAAGAAGAGCTGCTGGAACAGGCCAAAGGAGAAGTAAATGACGTGTGGGAAAGCTACAACATGGGCCTTATCACCAACAACGAACGCTACAACCAGATAGTTGACATCTGGAGCCGTGTAGATACCCGTATCACTGAAACGCTGATTCGTGAAATGAGCAACGACAAGCAGGGCTTCAACTCTGTGTACATGATGCTCGACTCCGGTGCCCGTGGCAGCAAGCAGCAGGTAAAACAGCTTGCCGGTATGCGGGGGCTGATGGCCAAACCGAGAAAATCAGGCTCTACCGGAAGTGAGATTATCGAAAACCCGATTCTTTCCAACTTCAAAGGCGGACTGAATGTGCTTGATTATTTTATCTCCACACACGGCGCCCGCAAAGGTCTTGCCGATACAGCTCTGAAAACAGCCGACGCCGGTTATCTTACCCGCCGTTTGGTTGACGTAGCCCAGGATGTAGTGATTACCGAAGAAGACTGCGGTACGCTGCGTGGTATTGCCATCAGCGCATTAAAAGATAATGAAGACGTTATTGAGCCGCTGAGTGACCGAATTGAGGGCCGAACCTCGCTTCACGATGTGTACGACCCGCAAACCGATGAACTCATCATTCATGCCGGTGAAGAAGTGACAACTGAACTTGCCAAACGAATAGAAGAAAGCGGGGTAGAAGTAGTGGAGATTCGTTCGGTGCTTACCTGCGAAAGCCGCCGTGGCTGCTGTGTAAAATGTTATGGTAAAAACCTGGCCACAGGCAACCTGGCACAGAAAGGTGATGCGGTTGGCATCATCGCCGCCCAGTCAATTGGTGAGCCGGGAACACAGCTTACACTGCGTACCTTCCACGTGGGTGGTGTGGCCGGATCTGCTACTGTGGAATCCACGCTGATTGCCAAATTTGAAGGCACCATTCAGTTCGACGGGTTAAGAACCGTAACTACAGAAAGCCACGATGGCAACCCGGTGCAGGTGGTCATCGGCCGTACCGGCGAGGTGCGGATAATGGATGTAAAAAATGACCGCCTTCTCATTACCAACAATATTCCTTACGGCGCCGTGCTGAATGTAAAAGACGGGCAACGTGTAAGTAAAGGTGACCTCATTTGCACATGGGATCCCTTTAACAACGTAATTGTGGCCGAACAGCCCGGCAAAGTGAAATTTGAAAATATAATTGAAGGTGTTACGTACCGTGAAGAAAGCGATGAGCAGACCGGTCACCGCGAAAAAGTGGTAATTGAAACAAGAGATAAAACAAAGATTCCTTCGCTGGTGGTAGAAGGGAAAGAAAACAAATCGTACAACCTGCCCACCGGAAGCCATATTGTAGTGGAAGAAGCGGATGAAGCAAGAGCCGGACAGGTTATTGTAAAGATTCCGCGTATCATCGGTAAGCTGCGTGACATTACCGGTGGTCTGCCGAGAGTAACTGAATTGTTTGAAGCAAGAAACCCGGGTAATCCTGCTATCGTTTCTGAAATTGACGGTGTGGTTACCATGGGCGCCATCAAACGTGGCAACCGGGAAATCATCATTGAGGCTAAAGATGGTGTGCAGAAAAAATATCTTGTCCCGCTCACCCGCCAGATTCTTGCGCAGGACGGTGACTTTGTAAAAGCAGGATCACCGATGTCTGACGGGCAGATTTCACCGCAGGATATTCTTTCCATCCAGGGTCCGTTTGCCGTGCAGCAATACGTGGTAAATGAAATCCAGGAAGTGTACCGGCTGCAGGGTGTAAAAATTAACGACAAACATATCGAAGTTATCGTTCGGCAGATGATGCGCAAAGTGAGTATCGTGGATCCGGGTGACACCAAATTCCTTGAAGAAGATTTGGTTGATAAATTTGAATTCATTGAAGAAAACGACTGGGTGTTTGACAAAAAAGTGGTTACTGAGCCGGGTGAGTCTGCCAGGCTCAGAGCCGGCCAGATTGTAAGCCTGCGTGAATTGAGAGAAGAGAATTCAATTCTCCGCCGGAATGACAAGAATCTTGTTGAATTCCGCGATGCGAGACCGGCCACTTCGGCGCCGACTCTACTGGGTATCACCAAGGCATCGCTGGGAGTGCAAAGCTGGATTTCGGCTGCATCATTCCAGGAAACCACTAAAGTGCTTTCTGCCGCAGCCATCCATGGCAAAACAGATGAAATGCTCGGTTTGAAAGAAAACGTGATTACGGGACACCCGATACCTGCCGGCACCGGACTTCGTGAATTTGAAAACCTGATTGTGGGCAGCAAGGAAGAATACGAACTGTTGCAGACAACCAAAGAAGCCATGGCGTTTGATGAAGAAGAATAGTTTAGCCGGAAGTCAATAGTTTATAGTCAATAGTGGTAACAACCTGAACATAACAGAAGGAGCAAGGGAAACTTGCTCCATTTTTTATTTAAATAATATCAACATACTATGATCTATTGATCATAAACTATCCACTATAGACTAACGACTGACTAACGGCCCATTCCCTGTTAAGTGTTTCCTAAAGTAATCTGAATTCCTATATTTGCCCGGCCTGCATTGGTTAATTTGCAAAAAAGGGGTGCATGAATAAAGGTTTACTGGTTCTGAACATTCTCTTACTGGCAGCGGTAGCAGTTCTTTATTACCTCTATTTTAATTCTAAGAGTGATGGCAGTGTATCAGTAAAGCCGATGGGTCCGGATACAGCTTCAGCCTGGGAACATACTCCTGTAGCTTATTTTGAAATGGATTCCATTGAAACAAGTTTTATCCTGAGTAAAGAAATGCAGGCTGAAGTACTGAAAAGGGAAGAAACCATAAATGATTCGCTGAACAGGATGCGGGCAAACCTGCAGCTGGAGTTTCAAAAGTTCCAGGCGCAGCGATCCAAATTAACTCCCGAACAAATCAATGAAGAAAGCAACCGTCTTTCGCTGCTGGACCAGGATATAAAAAATGCAGAAAAACTGCTGAACCAGGACTACCAGAAATTTTACATGAACAAACAGCAGGAGGTTGTTTCGCTTATAAAAGATTATTGCAGGGAATTCAATAAGGATAAAAAATATTCCTACATCATTGCCAATGAGCCCGGGCTGTTTTATTTCAAAGACACAGCTTACAATATTACTGCAGAGCTGCTGAAAGGGCTGAATGAATTTTACAGCAAAAAACGGAAAAATTAATTCTGACTTGCATAGCCGAAAAATATTTTTCCCTCAACCTCAACCTCAACCTTAACCTTAACTCCAACCTCCTCATATGCTGGTCATATAATCCGAATTACTTATCTTGAACGGCAAACCAACGCTATGACAGATCAGCAAACTTCATTCAAACAATCACTCGGCCTGCTCGATGCCACTATGATTGTGGCCGGCTCTATGATCGGTTCCGGAATTTTTATCGTCAGTGCCGATATCACCCGCAATGTGGGCTCAGCGGGATGGCTGATTGTGGTTTGGCTGCTTACGGGCTTTATGACCATCACAGCTGCCGTAAGCTACGGTGAGCTGAGCGGCATGTTTCCGAAAGCAGGCGGTCAATATGTATATTTAAAAGAGGCCTACAATCCGCTGGCCGGATTTTTATACGGCTGGAGTTTTTTTGCCGTCATTCAAACAGCCACCATTGCTGCTGTGGGTGTGGCGTTTTCAAAATTTCTTGCCTACATCATTCCCGGTGTAAGCGAAGACCTGGTTTCTTTTTCCATCGGCAGCCTGAATATTTCGCCGGCGCAACTGCTGGCAATCGCTTTAATTGTTTTTCTCACTTTCATCAATACACTGGGTGTGAAGGGAGGTAAAACCATTCAAACCACCTTTACAGTAACCAAGCTTTTGAGTCTTTTCGGGCTGATTGTTTTTGGATTAATAATGATGAAACCGGACGTGTGGAGTGCAAACTGGAATGATGCCTGGCACCTCCGTGAGCTGAACAGCACAACAGATTATACCATGGTGGCGGCGCTTGGCGCCATAGCGGCAGCCATGGTAGGCTCCATCTTCAGCAGCGATGCATGGAATAATGTGACGTTTATTGCCGGTGAAATTAAAAACCCGAAACGCAATATCGGCCTTGCTTTGTTTTTGGGTACGCTTATCGTAACCACCATTTACGTCACCACCAATGTGATGTACACAACTGTGCTGCCCATGCAGGAAATTGCTTCGGCAGAAAAAGACCGTGTGGCCGTGGCTGCATCCATTGAAATTTTCGGCAACCTCGGCACGGTAGTCATTGCCCTGATGATTATGATTTCCACTTTTGGATGTAACAACGGGTTGATACTTGCCGGCGCCCGGGTATATTATACTATGGCAAAAGACGGTTTATTTTTCAGACCGGCAGGGCATTTGAACAAATTTGCCGTGCCGCAGTGGGCTCTTTGGGTGCAGTGTGTTATTGCCTGTATCTGGAGCATCAGCGGCCGCTACGGCCAGTTGCTGGATATGATTTCATTTGTTGTGGTGATATTTTATGTGCTCACCATTCTTGGCATTTTTATTCTGCGAAAAAGACAACCCGATGCTGAAAGACCTTACAAAGCATTCGGATATCCCATACTGCCAGTACTTTATATCGTGATGGGAATTACCTTTTGCGGCTTGCTGATTGTATATAAGCCGCAGTTCACCTGGCCAGGGCTTATCATCACGCTGATCGGGATTCCGCTTTATTATATTGCCGTTGCTGCAGGAAAAAAAACGATGACAACCGGTTGACGTGTTCAGCTTTTCATAGCATTGATAATGGCAGTGGTGGAAAACCCTTCCAGTACAGGATTGATTACCACTTTGCCGCCATTGGCAATCACTTCCTTTGCACCGGCAATCTGCTCCACGGTATAATCGCCGCCTTTTACAAGCACGTCGGGCATGATGGACAAAATAAGGTTGAGCGGAGTTTCTTCTTCAAACAGTACAATTGCATCCACCATGGCCAGTGCAGCAAGCACCAGCGCTCTTGCATCCTCGTTGTTGACGGGGCGGCTGTTGCCTTTGAGTATTTTCACAGATGAATCGGAGTTCAATCCCACCACGAGCACATCGCCTTCCTTTGCTGCCTGCGTAAGAGAATAAATGTGTCCTTTGTGCAGCAAGTCAAAAACGCCATTGGTAAAAACAATTTTTTTCCCCTGTTGTTTCCATGCTTTTACTTTTTCTGCTGCCTGGGGCCGGGTTAAAATTTTTTCTGCCATAAAAGCGGCGTTCATAATATCTTTATCCTTTGCACGCAAATGTATGATTTATTAACCATGGATTATTTTAAGCAGCACTAAATGAACTGTACTGAATTGTTTGATTCATTCAGGTCGCTCAAGATTGGCGTTATCGGCGATGTGATGCTCGACACTTACATCTGGGGCAAGGTGGAACGGATTTCGCCGGAAGCGCCGGTACCGGTGGTTTCGCTTCATCACAGGGAACAACGCATTGGCGGTGCGGGCAATGTGGCGCTCAACTGCAGCAGCCTCGGCGCAAAGGTTTTTTTATTAGGTGTAACAGGCGATGATGATGATGCAGTGATACTGGAAAAACTTTTAAAAGAAAACCTGGTAGATACCACCGGGCTGGTGAAAAGCAAGAAGCGCATCACCACCAACAAGACACGCATCATCAGCCGCAACCAGCAAATGATGCGGCTGGACAGTGAACTGACTGAAGACATCGGCAGCGCCGATGAGCAGGCTTTGCTGAAACAACTCGCTGACTTTATCGGGCAGGAAGACCCGGACATCCTGATTTTTGAAGATTATAATAAAGGTGTGCTTACAGAAAAAGTGATAACCGAGACCATCGCTTTGTGCAGGGCATCCGGTGTAATCACTGCTGTTGACCCAAAGCGGAAAAATTTTTTTGCATATAAAGGAGTTGACATTTTCAAACCTAACCTGAAAGAAGTAAGGGATGCTTTGAATTTGCTGTTTGAATGGCCTGATCTTTACCTGCTGCGGGAAATTCATCAAAAGCTGGAGCAGCAACTGCAACACAATGTTTCGTTGATTACTTTATCCGAAAAGGGAATTTTTTATTTCCAGGATGAGCAGGCGGCTATCATTCCGAGTCACCTGCGGAATGTGGCCGATGTGTCCGGTGCCGGAGACACGGTAATTGCCGTGGCTTCGCTGGTATTTGCGGTTACAAAAAATGCACATCTCGCCGCCGAGGTGGCCAATATTGCCGGCGGCCTGGTGTGTGAGGTAGTGGGAACCGTGGCTATTGACAGGGAAAAACTACTGAGAGAATGTGAGCTGTTGCTATCGTAAACTAAACCCCAATCCCCCGAAAGGGGTTTACCAACGGCATAAAGCCGGCAATTTGTTACTATCTCATTTATTTTACTGAGAACTTAGGATGAAATAAGTGAAATAGTATTTCATTCTTCATCTGCCGGTTTCAATTCTCCTTTGGCTGCTTTGCGGATGATTAAATCAAAATTTACAAACACTTCAAAGAAAATTTTTACCAGCGCAAAAACAAGGATGAATATTTTACCCGCCCCGAAGCTGAGAAAAATACTGCCGACAATAACTGTAGCCTGCTGGATAAAAATTCTGCCGTAGGGCTGAAACATGAGATAGCCGAGTGAGGCTGTACGGTATTCGCCGGTGAGAATGAAATCGGTTGTCATACGAATGCCATAGCTGAGTATAAAAACGGCGAGCATGAGATAAGCCTGGCCGGTAAGCAGCTCCGGCCATTTGGAAAAGAAATTGAAAAAAGTGATTCCATACTCATCGCCGAGCCCCGAAACGGCAAAGAACAAACCCATCTGTATGGCCACAAACATGCCGTAATGCACCAGGAAGAAAAGCATGAAAAACCAGAAAGGCTGCCTACTTACAGCGCCGCGGTTTTGCCAGTCGTCTTTCTTTTTGATGAGGCCGGTGATGAGCATTTTAACCAAAGCAAAGAATCCGATAATGATGGTTTCAAAGCAATACACCAGGAAAACTTCTTTGGCGCTCCAGTGAAAGAACCAGACACCCGCAACAGGCAGTAGATTGGCAGTGATAAGTGACCAGTCGCTTTGGGTTAGTTTGGTTTTGCGGATGTCTTTCCATGTGGTCATTCAGGCAGTAAAATAATTAAATTCGCAGCTATGGCAAAATTCACAATAGCGGTTCACGGTGGTTCGGGAACGATACGGAAAGAAAACATGACTGCGGAACTGGAAGCCGCATACCTGCAGGGTATGAATGATGCATTGCAGGCGGGTTATTCTATTCTTGAAAAAGGTGGTGAAGCACCGGAGGCTGTGCTGGCGGCTGTTATTTCTCTTGAGAATAATATTCTCTTCAATGCCGGCAGGGGTTCGGTGTTTACAAAAACCGGCACACACGAAATGGATGCTTCCATCATGGATGGAAGAAATCTTGCAGCCGGTGCAGTGGCGGCAGTGAGTAATGTCCGTAACCCGGTTGAGCTTGCTTATTCCGTGATGAAAAGCAGTGAACATGTTTTCCTGTGCGGTGCGGGGGCGGAAGAATTTGCCAGGCAAAATGGAATCGCCTTTGAACCGGATGAATATTTCTTTTCTGAATTCCGCTACAGTCAATGGCAGGCAATAAAGGATTCGGATGAAACGGCGCTGGATCATAATATCATCCCTGAAGTAAAGGAAAAGAAATTCGGAACCGTTGGCGCTGTGGTTTGCGATGCGGATGGAAATCTTGCGGCAGCTACCAGCACCGGCGGTATGACGAACAAACAATTCGGCCGTATCGGCGACAGCCCTATTATCGGTATTGGCACGTATGCCAATAACAGGACCTGCGCCATCAGCTGCACCGGGCACGGCGAGCCGTTTATAAGGGCCGTGGCTGCTTATGATGTAAGCTGCCTGGTGGAGTATAAAGGATTGTCGCTTGAAGAAGCGATGAACAAAGTGGTGATGGAGAAATTGAAGAAACTGGATGGTGAAGGCGGAATGATTGGCGTGGATACAAAGGGGAATGCTGCAATGATTTTTAATTCCGAGGGAATGTACCGTGGCATGTGGACGAGTGAGGGGAGGAGGGAGGCGGTGATTTACAGGTGCGTAATTGAAACGCGGATGACGCGGATAAGACAGAATTAATTTTTCCAAATCAGCTTAATCTTTGATTACGATATTCATTTTTGCTGAGTAGAATTACCAGACGTAC
>Ga0137829_12821934_pt1 | contig 42713 bp, 35 predicted proteins | sample OV2TP2_FD_97737 | JGI IMG/M metagenome (GOLD analysis project Ga0137829, IMG submission 97737) | reverse complement strand
TCCACCACGCTGGATACAGTTTGCAATAACCAGCTGCCCTATCTGTGGAATGGCAACAACTACAACGTTACCGGTACTTACTCCGTGACACTGACCAATGCTGCAGGCTGCGATTCGGTGGCCACACTGATTCTGACAATAAATGATACTACAAACTCCGTCACGGTTGATTCAATTTGCGCCAACCAGGCACCATATATATGGAACGGAAACAGCTATACAACTGCAGGTACTTATAATGTAACATTGGTGAATACAGCCGGATGCGACTCCATAGCTACACTTATATTACTTGTGAAACCGGTGCCTGTGCTTGTCATCAACCAGCCGCCGCCGGTTTGCGAACCGCTGACGGTTGATCTGACCGCTTCTTCCATCACGGCCGGAAGCGATCCGGGCTTAATCTTTACTTACTGGATGGATTCGCTGGCCACCATCCCGCTGCAAAACCCGGCTGCGGTGGCTGTTACGGGTACTTATTATATCAAGGCGCTGGGTGCAAACAACTGCGCCAGTACCAAACCGGTGGCAGTAACTGTTATTATTTACAGGCTGATCAGCGGCATACGCTATGCACCCATCACTACGCAGGCGTTTATTTCCACACAGCTCAGTGCAAGAAATATCGGTATTAATTACAACTGGACACCGCCTGTGGGGCTGAACTCTTATACCATCAAGGATCCGGTATTTAATTACGATGCACAGACAGAATACATCATTTATATAACAAGAGATAATGGTTGTATAACGGTAGACACCGTGCTGGTGCGGATAACTGCACAGGTGCCCGGTGCACTGGTGCGTTCCGATTTGTTTGTGCCCAAAGCGTGGACACCGAATAATGACGGGCATAATGACAAGCTGTTCCCGCTGACGGTGAACATCCGCGAACTGAAATACTTCCGGATTTTCAACCGCTGGGGCCAGCTGGTGTTTGAAACCAATATGATTGGTCACGGTTGGGATGGAAGGTATAATGGGAAACCGATGCCGATGGATGTATACACATGGACGGTAGAAGCCATTGGCGTGGACGGCAAGTACATTAAGAAAGCTGGCAATTCAGTTTTAATCAGGTAAATTTAACAGTATGAAAAAGCTGAAAAAAATTCTGGTTCCTCTTGTCCCGGCAATACTGTCGGCACTGCTGGTAAAAAATTCAGCAGCACAGGACCCGAGCTTTTCACAATTTTTTTCGTCGCCGCTTAACATCAACCCGGCGCTTACGGCCAACATCAATGCCGACTGGCGGGCAATAGCTAATTTCCGCGACCAGTGGATTGGCCCTGCAAGCCCCTATGTTACCGGTACGCTGTCATACGACAGGAAGTTTCAGAAAAAAATTCCCAATATGGAATTTGATGGCAACAGCTTTGGCGCCGGCACCATGATGATGTACGACAGGGCCATGGGCGGTGTGGTAAAAAGCACTTATATGTCATTGAATATTTCTTACCGGGTGAAACTGACTGATGGCAAATACAAACACCGGCTGGGTGCAGGGTTCGGCACCATTTATGGCCACCGTCGGATTGATTTCACAGGCATTGATTTTGAAGAACAGTTTACAGGCTATGGATTTAATACCAACCTGCCAACCGGAGAAACCAGTTTGTCTTCAATGAAGCCGTACTTTTCAGTAAGCACCGGCTTGCTGTACAGCATCACTTCGGAGAACAGCAATTTTGACCTCGGTGTTTCCGCTTTTCATGTAAACAAACCCAAGCAAACCTTTCTGAAAGATGAAAACCAGTACCTGCCGGTGCGTAAAGTAGTACACAGCAATTTTGAAACATTCCTCTCGGAAAGCCTGGTGTTGAACCTGAATGCCGTTTACCAGTCGCAATCAACGGCTGAATACTATTCATTCGGCGGTGCATTGGGTTATTACCTGCCCTACTACAACGACCTGATGCTGAATGCAGGCATCTGGTACTGGTCGAAAAATGCAGTGATACCTTATGTGGGTCTCGCTTACAAAGATTACCAGTTTGGGTTAAGTTATGATGTCACTGTTTCAAAACTCAGGCAGGCCAATGATAAACCAAACACCTACGAATTATCGCTGATTGTGAGGGGCCGAAATAAACCAAGCTTTGTAATTCCCTGCCCATGGAAGTAAACCGGGTGGCCTGGCACATGATTTTTGCCGGTAAAATGATTTTCATAAAGTAATTAAACCGGTTGGTCAAGTTGAATTTGTTCCGGATATCAAAGGATTTTAATTTAGGTGAAATCAAGTCATGAACAAACTTATTTTTCTCAAAACGGTATTGGTTATTGTCATTCCATTCATCACCTGTTGCAATAAAAAGAAATCAAATGGCGCAGTTCCCAACCCGCCGGCTGACAGCATACGTGTGGTAAAGCAAAACCTGCAACATGTGTGGGAACTGATTTGGGGAACCGATAATCATATCTGGTTTACTGAACGGGACGGAAAAATTTCCAAAATGAATCCCGCAACGGGGAGCATCGTTTTCAGCACAACAATAAACGAAGTGGTTTCGAGCGGCGAAGGCGGCCTGCTGGGCATGGCACTGCACCCCGATTTTTTAAATAACGGTTTATTATATGTTGTTTATAATTACAGCAGCGCTGCCGGCTACCGGGAAAAAGTGGTGCGATATACTTTCAGCAACAATAGGCTTACCAACCCGGTTACTCTTATGGACAATATTCCTGCTTCCGGTATTCATAATGGTTCAAGAATACGTGTGGTGAACGAAAATACAGGTATAAAAATATATTTTACCACCGGCGATGCTTCCAATGCCGCTGCTTCGCAGGATGTAAATTCGAAAAGCGGAAAACTGCACCGGCTGAATGCCGACGGCACAGTGCCGGCAGACAACCCGACACCGGGCAACTCATTGTGGAGTTACGGGCACCGCAATCAGCAGGGTCTCATTTTTGCAAACAATAAATGGTATGCTTCCGAACACGGGCCGGCTATTGAAGACGAAGTAAACATAATTGAAAAAGGAAGAAATTACGGCTGGCCAAATGTGAACGGACCCTGCGATGGCAGCGAAATAAATTTCTGCACCGCTAATAATATTAAAGAACCCATCTGGTCTTCAGGCAATGTTACCATTGCCGTTTGTGGCATTGATTATTACAACCACGACCGGATTCCCGTTTGGAAAAACTCCATCCTGATGACCACGCTGAAAGATCAAAGCCTGCGCCAGCTGAAATTGAGCGCCGATGGAAACAGCGTAATAAGTACGGCCATGTTTTTCAAAAACGAATTCGGGAGGCTGCGTGATGTCTGCATTTCACCCGACGGAAAACTGTACATCGGCACCAGCAACGGCGGCGGCAGCGATAAAATAATTGAAGTTTCGAAATTATGAGCCGTTGAAAACTACCCCGTAAAAAATTAATACCCCCATGCTGAAACCGTTCGGGGATTGCAGAAACATCTTCTTTCCTACATTTGCCTGATGCGGCTGACAGAAGTAACTGATAAAAAATCTGCCCGGGAGTTTTTACTGGTCAATGTTGAGCTCAACAAAAAAAATGCTGCCTATATCCGGCCGCTTGATAAAGACATCAATGATGTATTTGATGTGCAAAAAAACAAAGCCTTTCGCCATGGTGAAGCCACAAGGTGGATTTTAAAGAATGACCATGGACAACTAGTGGGGCGGATAGCCGCATATGTAAACAAAAAATACAGAAACAAAGGTGACGATGTGCCGGTGGGCGGCATTGGTTTTTTTGACTGCATCAACAGCCAGGCGGCAGCCGATACACTGTTTGATGTGGCAAAACACTGGTTGATGCAACGGGGCATGCAGGCCATGGATGGTCCCATCAATTTTGGCGAAAGGGACCGCTGGTGGGGGCTGGTTGTAAAAGGCAATGAAATTCCGCCGATGTACTGCATGAATTTCAATCCCCCTTATTACCAGCAGTTGTTTGAAAATTATGGTTTTAAAAATTATTTCAACCAGGTGTGCTTTGCCCTGAAAGCTAAAGACCGGATTCAGCAAAAGTTTTATGCCCGACATGCCGAGTGCGCCAAAGACCCGAATTTCAGCGCTGCATACATCCGTAAAAATCAACTGGAAAGATTTGCCAGGGATTTCACCATTGTTTATAATAAAGCATGGGCGGGCCATGGCGGGCTGAAACAGGTAGAAGAAAAAGTGGTACTGCAAATGCTTAAAAACATGAAGCAGGTGATGGATGAAAGAATTTGCTGGTTTGTATATTATAAAGATGAACCCATCGCCTTCTGGATTAACCTGCCCGATCTGAACCAGTGGTTCAAATACCTTGATGGCAAATTTGACTGGTGGCACAAACTGAAATTTCTCTGGAAAAAAATAACAGTTAAAAACAATAAATTCACCGGTCTTGTATTCGGCGTGGTGCCCGAATTCCAGGGAAAAGGAGTGGAAAGTTATATGATAGTGGAAGGCGCCCGGGTGATTCAGAAGTTGCAAATCGAAAACGGGGAATACAAACTGGGTGTCCCTATTTATGAAGAATATGAAATGCAGTGGATTGGTGAATTCAACCCGAAAATGATTAACGTGGCCGAAGCGCTGGGCACTTACCGAAGCCGGATACTCGTAACATACCGTTATTTATTCGACCGGTCAAAAGAATTCAAACCGCACCCTATACTGGTGTAAAAAATTCAAAATTCAAATTCCAAATTCCAATGCAGAAATCCGATATTCGGGATTCAAAGTGAGCAAGTACCATGGACAAGTTTATTGTTTCAGCAAGAAAATACAGGCCGCAGACATTTGACACCGTGGTGGGGCAATTGCACATCACCACCACGCTGAAAAATGCCATCAAACAAAACCAGCTGGCACATGCCTTTCTGTTTTGCGGGCCAAGAGGTGTGGGCAAAACCACCTGTGCCCGCATTCTTGCCAAAACCATCAACTGCGAACACCGCTCAAAAGACGGCGAGGCCTGCAATAAATGCAATTCGTGCCATTCTTTCAACGAAGGCATATCACTCAATATTCATGAATTGGATGCAGCCAGTAATAATTCAGTTGATGATATCCGCACCCTGGTTGACCAGGTTCGATTTGCGCCACAGGCCGGACGGTACAAAGTGTATATTATTGATGAGGTGCACATGCTCAGCGCTTCAGCTTTCAATGCATTTCTGAAAACACTGGAAGAGCCCCCCTCCTATGCCATTTTCATCCTGGCCACAACAGAGAAACATAAAATTCTTCCTACCATTCTCAGCCGCTGCCAGATTTTTGATTTCAAACGCATCACCAACAACGACACAGTAGAGCACCTGCAGGAAATTTGTACCAAAGAAGATATAAAGGCTGAAAAAGCAGCCCTGCAGATTATTGCCCAGAAAAGTGAAGGCTGCATGCGTGATGCACTCAGCCTGCTGGATAAAATTGCCAGCTTTACCAACGGTGAACTTACTTACCAGCACACACTGGAACATCTCAACATACTGGATGCCGATTATTATTTCAAGCTGATGGACTGCATCCTCAGCCAGGACCTGAGCGGCGCCATGCTGCTGTACGACGACATCAACCGTAAGGGATTTGAAGGCGACATGGTATTGAATGGTTTTGCCGAATTCATCCGCAACCTGCTGGTGTGTAAAGATGAAAAAGTAGCCGGCCTGCTGGAAGCAGTGGAGAGCTTTAAAGAAAAATATATTGCCACGGCAAAAAAGATTTCGCCTTCGCTGCTTATCAGCGCACTGAATATTATTAACGAGGCAGAAATAAATTACAAAGCAGCCCGCAATAAACGACTGCATACAGAGCTGACGCTTATAAAACTCTGCTACCTGCAGCAGGCAATAGAACTGGCTACCGATACCGGCGGAATAAGTAAAAAAAAAGTAGCTGACGTTCCGCTGGCATTCCGCACTGCTGCCATTACACCACTCAAAAAGGACAGCCATAAAAAGAAAGCAGAACCTGGGGAAAAAGAAGCGAAGCTCTTGATTGAATCTTCCGTGGCGAATGAACCGGAATCTTCTATAAAAAAATATTCTGAAATCATACAGGGCCCGGCAGCCTCGCAGCCACCCGCTGCAACCGGAGCAACTACAAATAAGGCAGTACCTGGTACACGACTCACGGCTCTTGAAAAAATCCGCCGCCAGGTAAAGGGTAACGGGAATAACGGAAAAGGAGTTGAAAGCATCAACCTGCCACTTGAACAGGAAAAACTGCAAGAGGCCTGGAATGAATTTACCGCCAAACTGAAAAAAGAAAAAAACCCTGCAGCACCTAACTTTGAAATGGCTGTGCTGCGTATGCAGGACTCCAATAGTTTTACGGCGCTTGTGTCAAACAACATCCAGTTCAGGTTTATTGAACAAAACGGGCAGAAGGCTTCGCAGTTTCTGCGGGAAAAACTGCACAACAGCCAGCTCGAGTTTTTTATCGTAATGGAAGAAAATAAAGAAGAAAAAATTCCCGTTGGCACTCCCCTCACTTCCCGAGAACAGTTTTTGAAAATGACGGAAAAATATCCGCTGGTAAAAGAACTCAAAGACCGCCTGCGCCTGGAACTTGATTACTGAATAATTTCATGGCTGCACACATTGCACAAGTTGCACTTAACAGTCCGCAAGCAAACATTCACCATTCACCAAATTGCCTTAATTTCGGCCATTCAAATCTGAAATCCCTCCCGAATCCCGAACATTCGGGACGGGACTCAAATCAAAAATTCAGATTATGGCTGATGTGATTTTAATGCCCCGCCTGAGCGATACTATGACCGAAGGAGTAATTGCCGCCTGGCACAAGAAGGTTGGCGATACTGTGAAAAAAGGCGACCTGCTGGCAGAGGTCGAAACTGATAAAGCTACAATGGAACTTGAAAGTTACAAGGACGGCACCCTTTTACATATAGGAGTGGAAAAAGGTGGTAAACTTCAGGTAAATGATCTGCTGGCCATTATTGGCGCACCGGGTGAAGATATTTCAGGTTTGCTCAGTGGTGGAGCACAGCCAATAACTCAAAGTAAGAAGGAAATGACACAAGAAATGCAACCAGCAACGGCGGTAGCAACTGCCTCCGCTACGGCCATCGACATAAGCAAAATGGAAGAAGTAGTACTGATGCCGCGGCTAAGCGATACGATGACTGAAGGAGTAATAGCAGCCTGGCATAAAAATATCGGCGACATGGTAAAGAAAGGCGATATACTAGCCGAAATTGAAACTGATAAAGCAACACTTGAACTGGAAAGCTATAAGAACGGAACACTCTTATACCGCGGCGCCGAAAAGGGAGAAAAAATTGCCGTGAATGCCCTGCTCTGTATAATTGGTGAAAAAGGTAAAGTGGATGTAGAAGCAGTGGCAGCAGCGGCAAAGGGCGGAGTATTGAAACCGGCACAAATAAGTGAATCAGGTAAACCGTCTATTGCAGAAGTGCAAGCGGCAACCAGTTATCAGCAACCAGCAGCAACCGGCGGCAACGGAAGAATTAAGGCTTCACCGCTGGCAAGGAAATTTGCAAAAGAAAAAGGAATTGACCTGCGTACACTGCGCGGCAGCGGCGATGGCGGCCGAATTGTAAAAGCCGACATTGATACTTACCTGCAGACGGCCGTTGCTGAATCAACTAAAATTGCCACGCAACCTGTTTCGCCAAAACCGCAACCGGTATTGGCACCTGCCACCGGCGAAGAAGGATTTACCGATACACCTAACAGCCAGATGCGCAAAACCATTGCCCGCCGGTTGGGTGAAAGTAAGTTTTCCGCCCCCCATTTTTACCTGACCATTGAAATTAACATGGACAATGCGATAGCAGCCCGGACGCAGATGAATGAATTCAGCCCTGTAAAAATTTCTTTCCAGGATATTCTTATCAAAGCCTGTGCGTTGGCTTTGCAGCAGCACCCGGCGGTCAATTCTTCCTGGATGGGAGATACTATCCGCACATGGCATCATATACATATCGGCAGCGCTGTAGCTGTGCCCGAGGGGCTTATTGTGCCCGTTATAAAATTTGCCAATCAGAAATCTTTTTCACAAATAGCGGCTGAAGCAAAAGAGCTGTACGAAAAAGCCAGGAATAAAAAACTGCAGCCGCATGAATTTACAGGCAATACATTTACCATAAGCAACCTTGGCATGATGGATATTGAAGAATTCACAGCCATCATCAATCCGCCCGACAGCTGCATACTGGCCGTAGGTAAAATAAAAGAAGTGGTGGTAAAAAAAGGCGAGGGATTTACTACTACTAATGTGATGAAAGTGACCATGAGTTGCGATCACCGCAGTGTGGATGGCGCCGTGGGAGCCGCCTTTCTTCAAACGTTGAAAAAATATATGGAAAACCCGGTAGCCATGCTTATGTAGTAATAGTTCGTTTCTACTTCGCCGGGATTGCCGGTTATACATTCATTGCCCCTAACCATACATCAGCCTAAACGCTAAGTAATTTCACCTGTTTTTCAGAAAAAGGCGGTTCTACATCTCATATAATGCTGTGCCTGTACGTATTTACGTGATGCAGCAAAAATCTATGAACCTTTATAACGCCTTGTTTGACATCTTTCTTTTTGAAGGAATTTTTCTCTTTTTTTTCAGCTCCGTTCTCACCTTGCTGAATGACCCTGTTTCGGATTTTTTGTACCCGGTAGCAGCAGGTTTGTTTATTGCCGGCATTTTACTGGGCGTAATCGGCAAGCTGTTTCATCTATTCAGAAAAGAACTACAGTATGAAGAACATTGATGGCGGGATGACGGCGGGAGATAAAGCCAGCTTCATCGGAAAATATATTTTCAGTATTTTTTGAAATTTCGAAACACATGCTGTAGCTTTGGTGTATGAAACTAACCGAAGCCAGGCAGCAATTCATCAGCAGCTGGGGCGCATTTGGCACCCACTGGGGCATCAACCGCACCATGGCGCAGATTCATGCCCTGCTGCTCATCAGCGCCGATCCGCTCAGCCAGGACGATATCATGGAGGAACTCAACATCAGCCGCGGCAATACCAATATGAACATCCGCGAACTCATCAATTGGGGCCTGGTAGAAAGGGTGCTGCTTCCCGGTGAAAGAAAAGAATTCTTTGTAGCCGAAAAAGACATCTGGAAAGTGGTAAAGCAAATTGTGAAAGAAAGAAAAAAGCGGGAGCTGGAGCCCATGATGCAGCTGCTGGACAAGCTGGAAGATGTGGAAGGCGATAAGCGGGACAAACAGGTAAAAACTTTTGTGGAAACAGTAAGCGGCATAAAAAAACTGGGCATGCAGGCTGATAAAACACTGGATGTGATGATCAGGGCAGATGAAAACTGGTTTGTCGGCAGCCTGATGAAGCTCTTTAAGCCTCACCCCTAACCCTTCTCTTTCCGGAGATGGGAAAAAACCGGGAAACCGGTTTTTATTTGTAAAACTATTTTCATTGTTTTCTGAAAATTTAAAATACTTGATATGTTGTGGTTGAAGAAAACAGATTACTATGGACAGCTGGTATTGATGCTCCTGATGATAATATCTGTGCCGGTATTTTACCTCTTTTTATTTATGGCGGGATTGTTTCTCCTCGGTTGCTGGCAACTAATCAGTGCCGGATTTAATACTCCCTGCTTCATTCATTCCGGTTTTAAAAAGCAGATTATCCGCTACTGGATATGTTGTGCTGCTGATTTAATCCTGATTTTCCTTTGCTGGCCCCTCTCCCGGCTTTTTGACCCCGATGATGTGCAGGTAGTTTTCTGGATTGGAATTACCGGCGCCGCTGTCATCGGGATCTATTACATTATCATTTACCAGCGCCTGATTGAACAGAAGGTACTCCGAAATGAATTGAGCGGTTTTACAAAATCTAAACTTTAATTATGGAAAATAAAATTCTTATTTACGACGACAACTGCCCCTTTTGCAGCTGGTACTCCGGCCAGTTTGTAAAATTTGGACTGCTGCCGGGCGCAGGCAGGAAAGCTTTTTCCAGCCTGGAAGAAATTTATTTAACAAAAATTGATTTTGATAAAAGCCGGAATGAAATACCCCTGCTTGACACTAATGATGGTAAAGTACTTTACGGCATAGATGCATTGCTGGAAATTCTTGGTAAGAAAATTCCGTGGATAAAATCAGCAGGAAACCTGCCCCCGGTAAAATGGTTTCTGAAGAAACTCTACAAACTCGTCTCTTACAACCGCAAGGTGATAGTGGCCCGTAAATGCGGGCCCGGCAGCATTGATTGCTCGCCCGACAATAATTATTGGTATCGTTTTTACTTTATGGCCCTGTCATTTTTATTCAATACGCTGATGCTTTTCCCTCTGCATGCAACGTTTTTAAGCACTCTTTCTTATTACCGGGTCTCATCTACCCAATTACAGGGTGCTCATCTTGTTTTTGTTGCTGCCAACTGCCTGCTGGCTTTCAGTTTTTCCAAACAAAAAGCTTTTGAATACCTGGGCCAGGTGAATATTCTTGCACTCACGGTTATACTCCTGCTTATTCCGCTGATGTGTGTGCATTCCATATTGCCGGAGTGGTGCATCAGCCTTTACCTGGCAGCAACCGCAGCCATTGTTTTTAAAGAATACATTCGACGGATGGAGTACGCAGGCGTTTTGCCAAAAAACAAATGGGTAGTAAGTATGAACCTTCTTTGCATGACCGGCTTTATATTATTCCTCTTTCACTAAATCAACTGTTGTGAAAAATAAAAAAATCATAATAGCCGGCGGTACGGGTTTCCTGGGGCAGGAAATGACCCGGCACTTAGGGAAGGAAAATGAAATAGTAATATTGTCAAGACTGGTTGCAAACGAAAAAACCAATCGAAATAATTACAACTCACTTTCAGCTGACGACTTGAAAAATGTGCGAATAGTCCCCTGGGATGCTAAATCGGCCGGTGACTGGCAACATGAACTTGAAGGTGCTGATATAATAATTAACCTGGCCGGTAAATCAGTGAACTGCCGCTACACCGAAAAAAACAAACAGGAAATATTTGACAGCCGTACCCATGCTACCCGGGCAATAGGGGAAACAATCGGGCAGTGCAGCCGGCCTCCCTCACTGTGGATTAATGCTTCTTCTGCCACCATTTACCGTCATGCGGAAGACCGGCCGCAGGATGAATACAACGGTGAAATGCACGACGATTTTTCCGTACAGGTTTGCAAACGATGGGAAAATATTTTTTATAAACAACATACTCCCGGTACAAGAAAAGTTGCACTGCGCATGGCCATCAATTTAGGACCGGGCGGCATCCTGCTTCCCTATTTTAATTTATTAAAATTCGGTTTGGGCGGCAAGCAGGGCAGCGGCAAACAGATGTACAGCTGGATTCATGCAGAAGATACCTGCCGCATGATTGAATGGATTTGGGAACATAAAGAAATGAGCGGCACTTTCAATTGCTGCGCACCCAACCCGGTAATCAATGATGAATTTATGCAGACCCTTCGCAAAGTAACCCGGAATAAATTTGGCCTTCCCGCCTTCACCTGGATGCTGAGGTTCGGCGCTGCACTGATTGGCACAGAAACGGAACTGGTGCTGAAGAGCCGCTGGGTGTTGCCGGCAAAAATTACAGAAACCGGTTTTCAGTTTAAATATCCCTTTCTGAAAAATGCGCTGGAAGAGATCATAAGCAGGGTGCCGCGAAAACAGTACAAGCTGCTCTGAATGCAGTAATTTTTTTCCGCATAGTTTTACAAAATGAATGAAAAGAAAAAAACGCTGGTGCTCGGTGCCTCCGACAATCCTGCCCGGTACAGTTTCCTCGCTATACATCGGTTGCGCAGCATGGGGTACCCGGTAGTTGCCATCGGCAAGCGGCAAATGATGGTAAAGGATGTGCCGGTGGAAACTGAGAAGAAAAAATTTGAAAACATTCATACGATTACCTTTTACCTGAATACCCTGCACCAGTATGAATACTACGATTATGTATTATCACTTAAACCCCAGCGCATCATTTTTAACCCCGGCGCTGAAAATGCAGAACTGGCTGAACGGGCAAAGCAAAACGGCATCGAAGTACAGAATGCATGTACGCTGGTGCTGTTAAGCACCGGGCAGTATTAATTTTTTTTACCTGAAATAGTACGACGCCGTTTACCGTATACTTACTTATTAAAAAAACATGCTTCAATTCTTCTAATTTATAAAAATAAAATAGACCGCTACCCGTTTTTCCATAGTCACATTCTGTTGTGATTCCGTCACCCTCCCTGAAGATTGCAGTAAGCTTTTTTGCTGCCAGTCAATATCCTGTTTAAACTAAAATGTATCCGATGAAAAATCTTTACAAAGGCATTACCTGCCTCATCCTGACGTTACTCTGTTTCCAGTCTGAAGCGCAACACCCATTTGTAAGAGAACCGGACTACAACCGGCCGGCGCTTTTTCAGCCATTGCCCGAAAAAATCAATTGCCGCATCAGCAGTCTTGAATCGCTGCTGCAGAATGCAGCGGGCAGTGAAGTGAACTTTGCTCTTGCTGACAATTTTATTTTCCGGGGAACTATTGCTTCAGTTGCTGTTGATGAAGACTCCGGGATAAAAAGCATGGTCATCCGCTCGACCAATTTCCCGGGTTCTGCATTTTCATTTTCAAAAATTACCATGGAAGACGGCGCTGTAAAATACACAGGTCGTATCATAAGTTTTCAGCACGCCGATGCTTACGAGCTTGGTTTTGAGAATGGCCAATATTATTTCGTCAAAAAAGGACTTTATGACCTGGTTAATGAATAACAGCCCGTTTTCAATCCGTACCAATGAGAAACCATGATTTCATCCGTTAAATCCCTTTTTATGAAAAACCTTTACAAACCTGTCTTGCTGATGCTGCTTTTTGGAGGAATGCAGACAGCACATGCACAGGTGCCCACATTGAACAGCTACACCAGCGCCAGCGCCGTCATTTACCTTGACTTTGATGGCCACTATGTTTCCGGCACCATGTGGAATGTGTACGGCGATTTCAACTGCAACTCTTCCGGCCTGAATGAAACACAGATTACCGAAGTGTTTAACCGTACAGCGGAAGATTTCCGGCCGTTTAATATCAACGTCACTACCAGCCAGACCAAATACAACCAGGCGCCTGCCAACCGGAGAATTCGCATTGTTATTACCACTTCGTATGAATGGTACGGCTCCGGCGCCGGCGGTGTTGCTTACCTGAATTCATTTACCTGGGGTGATAACACACCAGCTTTTGTTTTTTCATCGCTGCTCGGTTATAATATTAAAAACATTGCCGAGGCTGCATCGCATGAAGCAGGGCATACACTTGGATTGCGCCATCAAAGTTCGTATGATGGTAATTGCGTAAAAACATCGGATTACAACTGGGGCCAGGGTACCGGTGAAATTGGATGGGCCCCGATAATGGGCGCCGGTTACAACCAGAACATGACCCTGTGGCACAACGGGCCCAATTCCATCAGCTGCAACAATATTCAAACCGACCTGAGCATTATCACCAATGCCACCAATGGCTTTGGCTACCGCACCGACGATCATACTGATGCTTACAACACTGCTACCAATGCATCATTTGATAACAACGAGCAGTTTACCATCAGCGGTGTGATAGAAAAAACGGACGACAAAGACCTGTTTAAATTCACCATGCCTGAGTTTGGCCAGTTTCAACTGAGCGCTGTTCCTTATAATGTGGGAAGCAGCAATGCAGGTTCTGATCTCGATTTGCAGGTAGAGTTTCTCGATGCAGGTTACAATACGCTTGGCATTTATAATCCGGGCAACCTCCTCAGTTCTATCGTTGACTCGCTGATAAGCGCCGGCACTTATTACCTGCGTATTGATGGCAAAGGAAATATTTATGCTCCTGAATATGCAAGTCTTGGCTCTTATTCGTTGCAGGCAAGTTATGTGCCCGGCACCTCGCTTCCTTTGCGCAGGCTGGAAATGAGAGGTCGGCTTGAAGGCGAACTTCACCTGCTCAACTGGCTGATTGATGCAGATGAGGCAGTAATCAAACAAGTGATAGAAGTTTCAAGCGACGGCAGAAATTTTACAGTACTGGAACAGCCTTTAAACCATCTGCGTAGTTTCAGCTACAGACCGGCCGACACTAAACCACTGCAATACCGCATGCATGTAACATTTGACAACTTCAAAGAATACTACTCAAACGTGATTACCATTCGTGCAGGTAAAACCCTGAAGCCGCAATTAATAGGAAACAACATAACAGGCGTCAGCCTGAATGTCAGCAGCCCTGCTGTTTACCAGTACCAGGTTATTGACCGCAACGGGAAACTTATCAGCAAAGGAGTGGTAGAAAAAGGATACAGCGCTATCAACGCAGGCACCATCATACCCGGTATTTACATCATCCGGTTCAGCAACGGTATTGAGCAATGGACAGAAAAATTCATTAAGAAATAATGCATTAACTATTTATCATCCGTACCCTTTTGGGATTTCAGAGGTTTTTCTATAATTTAGAAAAACCTCTTTTTCGTATGCGCTGGAGAAAATTCAATGGAGAAGCAATAGACATCCCGATACTTCAGGCGGTAGAAAATGCCATCAAGCGGGAAACGGCAGCCGGTTATCACCTGAAAGTGTGCATCGGCACCGACTCACAGGTAAAAGGTCATGAAACCGAATTTGCCACGGTGATTGTGTTTCTGCGTGAAGGGCACGGCGGCTTTATGTTTATTCACAATGAAAAAACAAGGCAGCAGTTCAGCATCAAGGAACGGATGCTGATGGAAGTGGCCAAGAGCATTGAAATTGCTTACGAACTCTGCAACCTGTTCACTATTTATGATGTGGACATGGAGGTGCATGCCGACATTAATACCAACCCGCACTTTAAAAGCAATGATGCGCTGAAAGAAGCGATGGGTTATATCCTGGGCATGGGTTTCGCATTTAAGGCAAAACCTGAAGCCTTTGCCAGCAGCAGCTGCGCCAATAAGGTAGTGAACTGAAGGTAAGTGAAATAAAAACCGGCCAGGGGTTATTGCCGGTTTCCGGCAACATTCATGCCCGCATTATTTTTCACTGTTATCAAACTCGTTGATGAATGATCCTGGTGAATCTGGATAGTAGAAGCATTGTAATAATGACTCCTTTTTTTGGAATCTTCGTGGGCAAAAGAGAAAGCGACAAGCACAAGGATAAATAGTATGGCTGCAACGTTTTTTTCAGATAAGATTTTCCGCATGGCGTTAAAAAATTCGGCTGCAAGATAGCTGATTATTCTGGCAAAACATAACTGAACCTGGCTCATTTTTTCCTCATCAGCCCTGCAGTTTTTGGTTCAGCCGGTCAATGTAGCCAAGCATTTCCTGTCGGCCGCTTCGTGTGACCGCTGAAGTAATAAAATATTCCGGCATTGCTTCCCACCGCTCAGAAAGTTTCTGCATAAAAACCTCTGCCTTACGCTGTGTGGCACCGGGCTTGTTTTTATCAGCTTTTGTAAACACAAGGGAAAAGGGAACCTGCCACTCCCCCAGCCGGTTGATGAAGTCAAGGTCTTTTTTCTGCGGCTCATGGCGGCTGTCAATAAGCACAAACAGGTTTACCAGGCTTTCTCTTTTACGGATATACTCTTCAATCATTTTTTCCCAGCCCTTTTTTTGTTTTTGAGAAACGACAGCAAACCCGTAACCAGGAAGATCAACCAGGTACCAGTTCAGCGTCTTGCTCTTTTGCTGTGGCCGGGGTGCGTGGGAGATTATCTGGTAATGATTGATGAGTTGCGTTTTGCCCGGGTTGGCTGAAACCTTTGCCAGCTCTTTTTTATTGCAGAGCATATTGATGAGCGACGACTTGCCCACATTGCTTCGGCCGATAAAGGCATATTCGGGCCTGTCGGGCTGCGGGCATTTATCCACTGAGGGGCTGCTGATGATGTATTTCGCTTCTTTGATTTCCATTGGGGATGCAAGATAAGGGAGGAAGGGAAAGGGCACAAGGTACATGGAACAAGAATCAAAGTTTGAGGAAATTGATAAATATATTTTATTAAAGAGAAAAAAATCAGAACTTATCTCAAAAGTCATAATTACAACACAGTGGCACAGAGTTAAGGAGTTACACAGAGAATTTACTTCAGAAACATCATCACTGTGTAACTCGGTTTCTCAAAATATCTGAGTTAAAATTACTTTTGAGATAAGTTGTAGTAACAATAAGAAGTTGAATAGAATTGCTGCAGTACAAGAGTGCGACCCACCTGCTCCGCCTGTGGCGGATACTTCGGGCAGGCGCAAGGGACGATGAAAAGAATTACTGCTGCCGGTTACATAATAAAAAACCACAGTTACAGGATGCACAGCCATAATGAAGAGTTTGCTTCGCCCCGACTTTACCGGGACCCGCAGGAAAAAATCTCCCCGATAGAAATCGGGGAGAACAACTAAAAACACAAGCCTGAAATAAGGCTATGGAAGATCCTTCGCAAGCTCATGGTTTCACAAGGATGAGGATTTACCTTGTTAAAGCCAAGGTTAATCAGGTTTTTTGCCTTCGAGAAATGTATTGATGGTGCTGATTTTAGCCTGGTTGTTTTCGTCGGTCTTGACTTCGTAATTGCTGTAAAAATTTTCGACTGCAGTAAGGGAGTTGCCATACAATTCCATATTGCGGCGGATATAAGCCGGCACAGTCTCAAACTCATTATTCGGGTCGGCCGCGTTAATGTTGAATGACAGATTACGCAGCTTCTTCAGCCTTTCGGCTGCCCTACGTTTTTGTTCTTCCGCTTCGTTCGCCATCGGCGAATCCTCAACAGAAGCAGACAAAGGTGGCTGAGCCTGATGAGCCAACGGCATATCCGCCGCAGGAATGTCATCCCGCATTACCAATTGCATGTCGCAAAGCGTTTCTTCGCTGTTGGTGTTTGGCACTTGGTGCGGAACCGGTTCTTCAGCAGAAGGCATTGGGGTGGAGACCCCTGCTTGTGTTTCTGCGTAAATATTGGATGGTCTGGCCAGGTAACCTCCCGATGCTGCAGACACCGGGGTAGTACTATGTTTAGTTTCTTCTTTTTTTGCTGCGGGTTTTACGGATTCATCAGCCGAAAATAATGGCTGATTTTTTTCCGATGCGTCTATTTTTTCCCCAGTAGTTTCACCCGTAATACGGTTCGTGGTTTCACTAAGTGGTTTTTCGTTCAGGTGCAGTTCCCATACCACTACTTTATTTTCTTCGCCTGGATGTAAGGTGTTAGATTCATTCTCCTCTTCTTCCAGTTCTTCATCTTCCACAATCATCATGGCCGAAACAGGCTCATCGGTGGCCGGCACATTTTCTACCAGCCAGGGCGAAAGAATATCCACCACTTTTGCTTCGGTCTTTTCTTCTTCCTTTGGCTCTTCTTTCTTCATCCCCTCCGGCTCGCCAAGTACCATAATAATTTTTTCTTCTTTTTTCTCAACCTCTTTTTTCTTCACACGGTAGTTATCTGCGCTGGTTTTGGTAAACGGATCTTTGTGCTGAAAACCGGTGGCAATAAGTGTAATGCCCAGCTTGCTGCCAAGTGAATTGTCGTATCCGAGACCGAGTATCACATCGGTATTTTCGCCGGCCTGGCTCAGCAGGTAATTCTGGATGATCTCCACTTCATCCATTGTGAATTCATCATCGCCTTCGGCTGAGTTAATATTGATAAGAATCCATTTGGCGCCGCGGATATCGCTGTCGTTGAGCAGCGGCGAGTTTAAAGCTTCTTCAATGGCCCGCTGTGCCCGGTTTTCGCCCTGTGCTGCGGCACTGCCCAGTATGGCCACACCGCCGTTCTTCATCACAGTGCACACATCGGCAAAGTCTACATTAATCTGTCCCGTGCTGCTGATGACGTCGGTAATACATTTGGCTGCTGTCGCAAGCACATTATCGGCTTTGGCGAATGCCTCACGCATTTTCAGGTTGCCAAACTGGTGGCGCAGCTTATCATTGCTGATGACAAGCAGTGTGTCCACATACTGCTTCAGGTTTTTGATACCTTCTTCGGCCTGTGAAATGCGTTTCTTTCCTTCGTAAGCAAAAGGCGTGGTAACGATTCCGACGGTGAGTATACCCAGGTCTTTGCAGATTTTTGCAATGATGGGAGCGCCGCCGGTGCCGGTGCCGCCACCCATACCGGCAGTAATGAAGGTCATCTTGGTGTTCACTTCCAGTATGCGTCGTATTTCTTCCAGCGACTCTTCCGTAGCCTGGCGGCCGATTTCGGGGTTGGCGCCGGCGCCAAGGCCCTGGGTAAGATGAGGCCCGAGCTGAATTTTATTCGGCACATTGCTCAGTGCAATGGCCTGTGCATCGGTATTGCAGATGATGAAGTTGACACCTTCAATCAGCTGGTTGAACATATAGTTAACTGCATTGCTTCCTCCGCCTCCTACGCCAATCACTTTAATGATGGATGATTTTTCTTTTGGCAGATCAAAATGAATCATACGGTTAGATTTTATGTTGCTGCCTGTTAAAAAAGGCAGCAGTTAGTAATAGGTTAGTTTTTAATTTTGATCCGATAGCTATCGGATTTTGACTTTTCATAAATGATGGTCCTCTTCTTCCCTGAACAGATCCACCAGCCGGTCTTTGAATTTATCCCAGAAGCCGGTAAGATTTTTTCTCTTCTTCATTTTATCGGCTGAAACACCGTCCTCTGCCAAAACCTCCGCACCATCGGTGGCAGTTTGCTTCAGGCTGTCGGGCACTTCTACTTTTTTAAATTCGGTTTCAAATTGTTTGCGTTTGTGTTCATAGTCATCATAGCCTTTCAGTATTAAACCGATGCAGGTAGAATAGGTGGGTTTGGCGAGCTCTTCGATATGGCCGGCGGCCAGATGCTCATTAGGGAAACCGATTCTTGCATTCAGTCCGGTAGCATATTCGGTCAGCTGAATCATGTGTTTCAGTTGCGAACCACCGCCGGTAAGAATGATGCCGCCATTCAGCGCCTTGTTATCGAGGCCAACCTGTTTCAAATGATAAGTAACAAAGTCGAGTATTTCACTCATGCGTGCCTGGATGATGTTGGCAAGATTCTTTACGCTGATTTCCTTTGGCGGCATGCCCCGCAGTCCCGGAATGGTGATCCATGCATTGGCTTTTGCTTCGTTGGCCAGTGCGCTGCCAAACTGCACTTTCATCTGCTCGGCCTGGGTACGCAGCACACCCAAACCGGTTTTAATATCATTGGTTATGTTTTCGCCGGCAAACGGGATGACCGCCGTGTGTTTGAGAATGCCTTCATAAAATACCGCAAGGTCGGTGGTGCCGCCGCCGATGTCAACTATCGCTACGCCTGCTTCCAAATCTTCCTGTCCCATCACAGCGGCTGCGGAAGCCAGCGGTTGCAGCACGAGGTCTTTTGTTGACAAATGTGATTTCTCCACGCTGCGCCTGATATTGCGTATGGCATTCCTGTCGCCGGTAATGATGTGGAAGTTGGCGCCGATTTTTACACCGCCATAACCAATCGGGTTCGGGATGTTCTGAAAATTATCAATGGTAAATTCCTGCGGAATCACATCAATTATCTGGTCGCCGGCGGGAATATAAGTTTTGTACTGGTCGGCCACCAGCTGGTCAATTTCCCGCTGTATAATTTCTTCCTCGGTGTTTTGCCGCACCATATCGCCGCGGGTTTGCAGGCTTTTGATGTGATGGCCTGCAATGCCCACATATACTTCTTTAATTTCAAGCCCCGGGTTGCTGGCCTTACAGTTTTCCAGCGCCGCATTGATCGCCTTGATGGTTTCATCAATATTCAACACCTGGCCATGCTTAACGCCATTGCTGTTGGCCCTGCCGAAACCAAGGATTTCCAGTTTGCCGAATTCATTTTTACGGCCGGCAATTACGGCGATTTTTGTAGTGCCGATGTCAAGTCCGACGATGATGGGATTTTCGTTGTTCATGATATTGTCGTTTTTAGTTGTTTACAGATAGGTTTTGGGTTTATGTTGAAATTTTTTTTGATACCAGTCCTGATAGTTATTGCTATACCCCTCGGTGCGTTGAAAAGAACTTTGCGTTTTTCATTTTCATATACTGCTTATCCTTCAATGAGAGATCAGAGCTGCTAACTAACTCTCTCCCGCTGACCATTGTTTATTGCACATTGCCCATTTCTCCCAACTTCCGATGCCGACGCTTGCGGTCGGCATGCCGACAAGTATTGTCGGCACTTCCGACTTCTCTCCCGGGTAAGGATTCAGTTTTCACAGTGTTTGGGTTAGTAAGCTGAGTGCCGGTGGCTCTCCTATCAATTTGTACTTACTGCTGTTCCACTTTTATGGTTGGCTTTCCAGGAATCTTATTTAATCCGTTTATTGTATCGCTGCTCATCTGCTGCACTTCTTTTACCAGCTTCTCAATATTCTTTTTCAGAAGCACGGTATCCACTTTATTATTCCCCTTGCCTTTCTTTGTTGCCACCACCTGCCCGCTATATTGTACATCCACCGTGCTGTAGGCGTCAAATCCTGTTTTAACCATCACCTGCCGGTAAAATGCCAGCAGCCGGTTGAATTTTTTCTCCAAATTTTTTCCGTTGCCAAGTTTTACCAGGTGGTTGCCCACTACCGGGCTGATTTCAAAATTTCGTTCCGGCGTAATATGCACCTGTGCCACCTGGCTCATCCAGAAAGAATTGTTTTTGATATACAGCGCCAGCCTGGTCACATCATGCAGCAGCTCGCTGTCAGCAGCAGCATAATTTTTTTTACCGGGAATACCGGAGATCATGGGTACTCTTGCCGTCACTTTTTCTGAAAGTGGCAGTTTCTTTTCCGAGCTGTCGAGATAAAATGATTTGCCATCGGTAGTAAAGATTCTTGCCACGGGTTGCCGTTCGGTCACCTGCACGTGCAGCACATTGCGGTTGTCAAACCACATCTCGGCGTCCTGTATCCAAATATTGTCACGCAGCAGCTGTTCCAGCCTGCGCAGGTTGATGTCGGTAATTTTCATTTCCTTTATTGCGGAGCCGGTTGCAGTCTTCAGCAGTTGCGCAATATCGCCGGCATCAACAAAAAGGTTTTCTTCAGCGCCGCGGATGACGATGCTGTAATCCCGGCAGCTTTCTTTATTCTTTCTGCCGATAGCAGCAATCAGCAGGGTGAGCATACCGCCACTGATGCAAACCCAGAAAAACACCAGCAAAATTTTCCGTATGGTTGCTATTGTATTCACTTTACAAAATCATTTCAGATTTTTTTTAATTGGTTCCACCAGCAAATCAATATCGCCTGCGCCTGCCGTTATCAGTACTGCACCGTTTTCTTTATCCACCTTCTTTTTAAAATCATTTTCTATCCATTTCACCAGTTCATCTTTAGTCATTACTATCTTGTTCTTATTCTTCATTTTATTTAAAATCATTTCGCTGCTCACACCTGGTATCGGTAATTCCCGCGCCGGGTAAACGGGCAGCAGCACAATTTCATCTGCCATATCCAGCACTTCAGCAAAGCCATCTGCCAGATCCCTGGTGCGGGTGTACAGGTGCGGTTGAAAAATCACGGTGCATGTCCGGTTACTGAATAATGATTTTGCACCGTTGATCAGGGCCCTTAATTCTTCAGGGTGGTGCGCATAATCATCTATAAAAACAACTTTGTCTGTACGGAAGATATATTCAAACCGCCGCTTCACTCCCTTGAAATATTCCACCGCCGCTTTTATTTTTTCCTTATCAATTTCCAAAGAACTTGCTACGGCAAAGGCTGCCACTGCATTTTCCACATTGTGCATGCCGCCGGTATTCAGTTTCATTTTATCAAACCGGGTTCCTTTTACTACTACATCAAACTCATAACTGCCGTTTATCATCTTAATATTCTCAGCATACACATCGGCATTTCTGTTATTCAGGCTGTAGGTCAGCTTTCTTGTTCCTTTCAGCTCCTGTGTTCTTTTCAGTCCCAACTTGCTGATGAGCAGCCCGCCTTCTTTTATACGGCCGCTGAATTCAATAAATGCTTTTTCCATTTCATCCGCCGTGCCGTAGATGTCGAGATGGTCCGGGTCCATCGCAGTTATCACCGCTACATCGGGATTTAATTTCAAAAAACTCCGGTCGTACTCATCGGCTTCCACCACGCAAACATTTCTTTCACTTGCCCAAAAATTCGTTCCATAGTTCACCGAAATGCCCCCGAGAAAAGCATTGCATCCATACCCCGTATGCCGCAGCAGGTGAGCCACCAGGGTGGTGATGGTTGTTTTGCCATGCGTGCCTGCAATGCATATAGTAAAAGAACTTTCCGTTACCATTTGCAGCACATCGCTCCGCTTCGTCACTTTATATCCCTGTGCCCGGTAATACACCAGTTCTTCATGTTCTTCCGGCACAGCCGGTGTATAAACCACCAGGTCAGCATCTTTCGGAATCAGCGCAATGTTTTCTTCGTAATGAATCCGGATTCCGCTTTTCTCCAGTTCTTTTGTCAATGAGCTGGGTGTTTTATCATAACCACTCACTCTTGCTCCTTTTGCATGAAAGTATCTTGCCAGTGCACTCATTCCTATGCCGCCGATACCGATGAAATAAACCACCTTCACATCAGCTTTTGTTTTACTCTTTTCCCCTTCCATTTTAAATGCGCAATGTTCAATTATCAATGTGCAATGCTCAACCCTGAATTCCGTCACATAACTCCCGGCTCACAACCATCGATTTTTTACTCACCACCTGCCCCCCGGAGGGGGAATTCATAAGGACAGTATTGTTTGGACCATCGTGCCCCGGCTTCGTCACACCATATTGCCGCCGCCTGGTTAAATTCACACAGGCAGGCAGCGTGAAGGAGCGCCGCCCCGGGATTAATTTTTTCAAAAGAACTTTTAAAACATGCCGCCCGGGTATCAGTAATTAATCAGCCTTAAAATTTCATCTGCAATTCTTTCATCCGCATCTGCAATTGCCAAACCGCTGATATTTTTTTTCAAATCATTTTGTTTCACTTCATCTTTTGACAATTCAATAATCACTGTTGCCAGTTTTTCCTTCACTTCGCTGTCTTTAACCATCAGCGCTGCATTTTTATTTACCAGGCTCATAGCATTGGCCGCCTGGTGATCTTCCGCTGCAAAAGGAAACGGCACAAACAGAACCGGCTTTTTCATAACACACAGTTCGGCAATGGCAATGGCACCGGCCCGTGAAATCACCATGTCGGCAGCCGCATAGGCATATTCCATTTGTGTGATAAAATCATTTACCCATACACCTGCCTTGCCCAGTGCTCTTTGTTTTGCCCGTTCAGCGTATGGTTTTCCTGTTTGCCATACAAGTTGCAGTCCTGCATTCATTAATTCATCCAGCTGTTCATCAATTGCCTCATTGATTGATTTTGCTCCCAGGCTTCCGCCCACAACCAATACGGTCTTTTTTGATTCATCGAGGCCGAAAAACTTCAACCCTTCGCTTCTTGTAATGGCTGATTGCGAAATGGCAGTTCGCACGGGGTTTCCTGTCATCACAATTTTTTCTTTCGGAAAAAATTTTTCCATGCCTTCATACGCCACACAAACCGCTTTTGCTTTTTTACCAAGAAACTTGTTGGTCTTTCCGGCATATGAATTCTGCTCCTGAATCACAGTAGGTATTTTTCTTTGTTGCGCCCCCTGCAGCATGGGGAAGCTGGCATAACCGCCCACACCCACTACTATATCCGGCTTAAATTCATTCAGAATTTTTCGTGCCTGGAAATAACTTTTGATAATCTTGAATGGCAAACCGATATTTTTTATCAAAGAACTCCTGTTGAAGCCTGCTATATCCAGCCCAACAATTTTGTAACCAGCCTGTGGTACTTTTTCCATTTCCATTCTTCCTTTTGCGCCGACAAACAAAATTTCTATTGAGTCATCTTTTCTCTTTACTGCATTTGCAATGGCAATGGCAGGAAAAATATGTCCGCCTGTGCCTCCTCCGGCTATGATTATCTTTTTACTCACCTCTTTTTACTGTTCAATTTTCAATGCGTAATGCTCCCTGTTGATAATTGTCCCGATAATTATCGGGAGATCATTGAGCATTGAGCATTTCCTTTTTTCCTTCCAACTGCTCCACATTCCTTGCCACACTCAGAATAATTCCGATGGCAAGACAGGTAAACAAAAAACTGCTGCCTCCCATGCTCACCAGCGGAAGCGTAACACCGGTAACAGGAAACAGGTTTACGCTTACGGCCATGTTTGCCACGGCCTGTATTACCAGTGTAAAGCTGAGCCCCAGCGCCAGGAATGCACCAAAAGCATAGGGGCAACGTTTGAATATCCTGATGCTTCGCCACAGAAACAGCAGGTAAATAAATAACAGTATGGCGCCGCCAAGCAATCCATATTCCTCAATGATGATTGGATAAATAAAATCATTGTATGCCTGCGGCAAAAAATCCCGTTGCGTGCTGTTGCCGGGACCAACGCCGGTAAAACCGCCTTTTGCAATGGCAATTTTTGCCTGTGTCACCTGGTACGCATCATCATCTATAGCCTGCCTGCTGCCGTATATAAACCCTTCCACCCGGTTAATCCATGTATCGGCACGGGTAAATATGCCTGAAGATTTTTTTGCTGTGGCCAGTTCTTCATTACCGGGTGAGTTGTGACGGATGACTGCAGCAGCAACCAGCAACAGTACAGGAATACAGGCAATGGCAATGGTGACCAATAAATGTTTTGTACTGGCCCTGCCGATAAAGAGCAGCAGCAGGCAACTGGCGCCCAGCAGCATGGCTGTGGAAAGATTGGCCGGTGCAATAAGGGCGCAGATAAGACCGGCTGGTATGATAAGCGGCAGGTAACCCTGCTTCAAATCTTTAATGACGTTTTGCTTTTTGCTCAGCAATCGGGCCATGTACATAAACAAAGCCAGCTTGGCAAGGTCGGATGTCTGCATGGTCAAATTGATAATCGGCAGGCGAATCCACCGGCTGCCTTCATTCATCCGCACCCCGAAAAAAAGCGTATAAATGAGCAGCGGGATGGAAATGATGAAGAGTATCTGTGCAACTTTCGACCAGATAGTGTAGTTAACCCGATGCGCAAAATAAATAACGCAAATGCCCACAATGATAAAAGCAAACTGTTTGAACAGGTATACTTCCGTATTGCCCCGGTATAATTTATATGCCAGTGAGCCGGTGGCGCTGTACACAGCCAGCAGCGATACAAGCACCAGCAGTATCACCAGCGCCCAAATCACTTTATCGCCCCGGGTTTTTTGGCCAAAGTTTTTTAATTGATTCGGTATGTTTAATACTTCGGTCATTTTCTGGTTGCGGGTTTCTGGTTATTGGTTTCTGGTTTTTGGTTTTTGGTTTTTGGTTTTTGGTTTTTGGTTTTTGGTTCCTGGTTAACTTTGCTTCTTAAAACTTTTCTGACTTCTGACTTCTGACTTCTGACTTCTGACTTCTGACTCCTGACTCCTGACTTCTGGCCTTTGACTCACAACTCCCTTACTGCATCTTTAAACTGGCGGCCGCGGTCTTCATAGTTTTTAAATAAATCAAAACTGGCGCAGGCCGGGCTTAACAACACGACATCCCCTTTTTCAGAAAAATGAAAGGCAGCATGTACGGCTTCTGAGGCGCTGCCTGTGTTTACAATAGGGCTTACTATGTTGCCAAATGCCTCGTGAATTTTCCTGTTGTCAATGCCGAGGCAGATGATGGCTTTTACTTTTTCTTTCACCAGGTCCATCAATATGGAATAATCATTCCCCTTATCAACACCCCCAAGGATGAGGATGGTGGGTTTGGTCATACTCTCCAGTGCATACCAGGTGCTGTTCACATTGGTGGCTTTGCTATCGTTGATAAATTCCACGCCGCGGATAGTGGCCACCGGTTCCATGCGATGCTCCAGGCTTTGAAAGGTGGTGACGGCTTCGCGGATTTTTTCTTTCCGTAAATCCAGGGTGGAGGAGGCCACACAGGCAGCCATCGTGTTGTACTGGTTATGAATTCCCCTGAGTGCAAAATCGTGTACACTCATCCTCATAAAATCATCGCCGGTTCTTACATACATGTCTCCATCTTTGATAAATGCTCCATTAGGTACTTCGTTTTTCATACTGATTGGCAGTTGTTTTGAGTGAATATTGAACTGTTTCATATTTTTCATAGTTACTTCATCGTCCAGGTTGTAAATGAAATAATCATTCCGGGCCTGGTTCATAGCGATGCGGAATTTGCTGCGTATATATTTTTCAAAACTGTATTCATAGCGGTCGAGATGATCTTCGGTGATATTGGTAAGTACCGCCACATCCGGACGGAACGTTTTGATATCATCGAGCTGGAAGCTGCTTACCTCGGCTACATACAGTGGTTTGGGTTCGGTGGCCACCTGCCGGGCAAAAGAAAAGCCGATATTGCCAACCAGCGCACAGTCAAGACCTGCTGTTTTGCAGATATGAAAAGTAAGTGCGGTGGTGGTGGTTTTCCCGTTACTGCCGGTAATGGCGATTATTTTGCTATCACCTTTGAAGCGGAAAGCCAATTCTATTTCACTGATTACTTCAATTCCTTTTACTCTTAACTTTTTCACCAGGTCATTTTTTTCCGGGATGCCCGGGCTTTTCATTACTTCATCAGCATTGAGAATTTTTTTTTCCGTATGGCGGCCTTCTTCAAAATCAATTCCGGCCTGCAGCAGCTGGTTGCGATACTCCTCTTTCAAAGAACCCTCGTCGGAAAGAAACACATCATAGCCCTCCTGTTTTGCCAGCAGTGCAGCGCCGACGCCGCTTTCACCGCCGCCGAGTATGACAAATCTTTTTTTCATGACCTCGCCCCTGGTTACCTGCTCAATGAGAGGGAGCCAGGTTTTAGTTTCATTAATCTGCTGCTGTCATTAAGCATGCCTTCTTTTGTTCTTTGCTCATCAACCAGGTACTGACTAATCTTAAAAATTGTTTCAATAAACCGGCCCTGTTCACGGGTCTCCTTCCCTCCAGGAAGTCCGGGATGTGCCGGCTGTACGGAATTTGGTTCTTCACAAGCATTCGATTTTCTGCACCACAATCTGGTTTGGATCTCTTCACTGTTTCATGGGGTTGAGGATAGTGGTTTTTCAAAAATTATTTTTGGCCTCACCCTCCGCCTCCCTCTCCTGATGAGAGGAGGCCGGGTTAACTTTTTCAATCAATCTTCGAATCAGTCAAAACAGTATTTTTTATTTTATAAAAAAATCAATACGATAATTCATTAAATGATTAAAGAACTTTCATTTTCCAAATCCTTCTTCCCCCTTCCCATTTTACCTGCCTGTACGGCTGGCAGGCATTTTCAATTTTCGCCTTTCACTTTTCAATTTCCCTTTCTCACCCGACAGCTACCGTGTCATTACCTCATCTTCAGCGTTGCTATGCTCAGCAGCACAAGCAGCATCGTCACAATCCAGAACCTCGTTACAATTTTTGCTTCATGATAGCCCAGCTTCTGGTAATGATGATGCAGCGGGCTCATCAAAAAAATTCGTCTGCCCTCGCCGTATTTTCTTTTCGTGTATTTGAAATAGGCCACCTGCATCATCACACTGAGGTTTTCTACCAGGAACACGCCACAGAAAATAGGTATCAACAATTCTTTATGCACAATGATGGCAATGGCAGCAATAATACCACCCAGGGTAAGGCTGCCCGTGTCGCCCATGAATACCTGTGCCGGGTACGAATTGTACCACATAAACCCGATGCAGGCGCCAATCATGGCGGCAATGAAAATGGACAGTTCCTCCAGCCCGGGGATGTACATAATGTTCAGGTAATCGGCGAAATAAAAATTACCGCTGGCATAGGCAAAAATGCCCAAACACACACCCACCAGCGCTGTAGTACCAGAAACAAGGCCATCCAGACCGTCGGTAATATTGGCGCCGTTTGAAACTGCCGTAATGATAAAAATCACAATCAGTGTGTACAGAAGCCAGGCGTACTGTCTCCATGCTTTGGGTAAAAGTTTTGTGTAGTTGAACTCATGATTTTTTACAAACGGAATAGTTGTGATAGGTTCTTTGGTTACTACAAAAACTTTTTCCTGTCCATTTACTGTTTTCTGTACTTGTGTCGGATCATTCGGATTGTAATTCCCCTGGTATTCCCTCCAGATTTTTACATCATTATTAAAGTAGAGTGTCAGTCCCACAAACAAACCGAGCCCCACCTGACCAAGAATTTTAAACCAGCCTGCCAGCCCGTCTTTATCGCCTTTTTTATAAGCCACTCCCTGTTCCTTCGCAATTCGTTTTGCCCGCAGCTTCAGGTAGTCGTCAATAAACCCAATCAGGCCCAGCCATACGGTAGCAATCAGCATGAGGATGATGTAGATGGTATCCAGTCTTGCAAAGAGCAGTGTGGGTACGATGATGCCGAGGATGATGATCAGCCCGCCCATGGTTGGCGTGCCTTTCTTTTTTTCTTCACCAGCAAGCCCGAGCTCACGAACTGTTTCTCCTATCAGCCTGCGGCGCAGTATTCGTATAAGATTCTTTCCATAAACCAGGGTAATCACCAGCGACAGCAGCATGGCCAGCAGCACCCGGAATGAGATGAAATCGAGTATCCCGCTTCCGGGAAATTTGATATCCTGATTTTTAAACCAATCAAACAGATGGTACAGCATGCTGTTGTTTCGCCTGGCCTATCCCAACCCCTCCGCCTGTGGCGAAGAGAGCCGGGAAGAAGGCTTTGATTTTTTGTTTTATCATCTTTTCAGATGATTTTAGTTTTATTACCGTCCAGGTAATACTATTAAGCTTTTGGCACCCCGCTCCGTTTAACTTTCTGACCATAGTTCAGCTTTGAAAATGGTCAATTAAAAAATCGATCTTGCTCATTACTCATCATTATCGCCCCGTTATTTCAAACATCTCTCTCACCACTTCTTTATCATCAAAATGATTTCTCACACCTTTTATCTCCTGGTATTTTTCATGACCTTTGCCGGCTACCAGAATGATATCTTCGGCTTTGGCTAAACTCACAGCCGTTTTAATCGCTTCCCGCCGGTCCGCTATCGAGATACATTTTCTCTTTGCCACCACATTCACTCCCTGTTCCATGTCTTTGATGATTTGTGCAGGGTCTTCACTTCTCGGGTTGTCACTGGTCAATATCACTTTGTCGCTGTACTCGCAGGCTACTTCGGCCATGATGGGCCGCTTGGTTTTATCGCGGTCGCCACCGCAGCCCACAACGGTTATTACATGCTCATTTCCCTTTTTCAGTTTTTTAATTGTTGCCAGCACATTCAGCAACGCATCAGGCGTGTGTGCATAATCAACAATTGCAATTACTTTTTCCTTTGGCGAAACCATGTAATCGAACCGGCCTTCGGCGCCGGTGAGCACACTCAGGCAGCGCAGCACTTCCTGCTTATCCTCTCCCATGCAAATGGCGGTTCCGTACACTGCCAGGAGGTTATACGCATTGAACTCGCCAATCAGCCGGAAATGAACTTCCGTATCATTCACACTCATCACCAGGCCGGTAAGGCTGTTGTCAAGAATCCGGCCTTTGAAATCGGCTGCCGTACGCAGGCTGTAGTAATACTTTTTTGCGGCGGTATTCTGCAGCATCACCATACCTCTTTTATCATCCGCATTGCTCAGTGCAAAAGCACCGGAAGACAATGCATCAAAAAAAGATTTTTTCACCCGGATGTACTCATCGAAAGTTTTATGATAATCGAGGTGCTCGTGGGTGATGTTGGTAAAAATGGCGCCGGCAAACCGGATGGCCGTGCTGCGATGCTGGTGAATGGCATGTGAACTGTTTTCCATGAAAACATGCGAACAACCTTCATCAGCCATCTGTTTCAGCAGGGCATTCAGGCTTACAGCATCCGGTGTGGTATAAGCAGTAGCTATAATTTTTTCGCCAATGCGGTTCTCTACCGTGCTTACCAGCCCGCAGGTGTATCCCAATGATGTAAAGAGCTTGTATAGTAAGGTGGCAATGGTTGTTTTCCCGTTGGTACCCGTCACACCCACCACTTTCATTTTTTCCGATGGCTGGCCATAAAAATTTCCGGCTATAAAAGCTGCAGCCCCGGCACTGTTTTCCACCTGCACATATACCACATCCTTTCTTCGATTTGCCGGCAGCGCTTCACACACAACTACAACAGCGCCGGCATCGATAGCTTTATCAATAAACCGGTGGCCATCGGCTGCCATACCTTTTACTGCCACAAACAAAGAACCCTTTGTTATTTTTCTCGAATCAAGCTGCACATCCTTCACTTCCACATTTGTGCTTCCCGCCACCGACCTTATACCAACTTTATATAGAATATCTCTTAGCTTCACTTTGAACATTGAGCATTATGCATTACGCATTTTAACAAGTGCTGAAACACTTTCAATACTTTATCCCAACTCCACATATACTGTCATTCCTTTCCTAAGCGCTGTGCCGGCCGGTACTGACTGTACCAGCACTTTTCCAATCCCGTTTGCCATTACATTCACACCAAGTTTTTCCAACAGGTATACCGCATCTTTCAATCCCATACCCCGTACATCAGGCATCAATGCTTTTTTTACATTTAGTTCTTTCAGCACCGGGTCATAGTTATATGTGCTCACCGTGCTCCAGCCCGATTGCATGGCGGAATCCCTGTACGCAACACCCAGGGTTCTGAAAACATTTCTTATATCCTGTGCATTGCCGGCGTAGAAAAAACTGCTGCTGTCTTTACTGCCTTCAAACTTTGGCGCCGTTTTATTTTCGATATACATGGCATAAAGCCGGGTGGCAATTTCTCTGAACACCGGCGCCGCAATCTGCCCGCCATAGTGCAAAGCAGCATGCGGCCTGGTGCGAACCACCACTATGCAGCTGTACACGGGATCATTGGCAGGAAAGTACCCGACAAACGATGCCTGGTAAATCATGTCGGAATATTTGATAGTACCATCGGCTACATGAGCTGTTCCGGTTTTGCCGGCAATAGCAAAGGGCATGTCTTTAAACGCAGGTCTCCCGGTACCCTCTGTTATTACCATTTCCATGCTTTGCTTTGCTGCTTTAATGGTTGATGGTTTTGCAATATTTTCTGCCAGCACCACCGGCTGAAACTCCCGGTAAGCAATTCCGTCCCGCACTATGCGGTTGACCAAATAAGGTTTCATCATTTTACCGTCGTTGGCCACGGCATTGTAAAGTGTAAGTGTATGCAGCGGGCTTACCTGTATGGCATAACCAAAACTCATTGTAATCATGTTCATCGTGCCCCCGGCATTTTTGGCAAATGTTGCCAGCCGTGGTGAAGGCATATCGGCGAGGTCAACAGGAGATTTTACATCCAGGTAATATGTATGCAGGTAATCTTTAAAATTTCCCGGATTCGAACCAAATGCTTTATAGGCCAGCTTGCTCATTCCCACATTGGAACTGTGAGCAAAACACTCCTGCACTGTCAGCACCGGCTTGGGCGAACGCTCTGCATCATTTACTGTTCTCGGCCCTACTACTATTTGCCCCGCAGTGCCTACTTCCACCAGGTCAGCCGGCTTGGAGCTTCCTTCATCAAGCACCGACAAAAGTGTTGCCAGCTTCATGGTTGAGCCGGGTTCTGTCACCCGCAGTGCATAGTTGTCATCTTCCCAGTAGTTGCCGTTCTTTTGCCTGCCAAGATTGGCAATGGCTTTTATCTTCCCTGTCTTTACTTCCATCACTATGGCGGTGCCGTACTGCCCTTCGCATTCCAGCATTTTTTTCATCAGCGACGTGGTGGCAATATCCTGTATGTTCACATCCAGTGTTGTGATAATATCTTTACCGTTTTCCGGTTCCACCTGGTAACCATCCACAGGTACCGGCACTCCGCCGGCAATAAAACGAACCAGCCGTTGCCCCTTCTGCCCTGTCAGCAAACTGTCATAACTTTTTTCAAGCCCCACATTTTGCTTTTTTATTTTTCCATTGCTGGCCACATAATCTCTCGATAGCCCGATGGTACGGGTAGCCAAAGTCTGGTAAGGCATGAGCCGCTTGCTGTTTTCTTCCACAATCACACCGCTTTTGTTCCGGCCCAGCCGCGCCAGCGGAAATTCGCGGAATACTTTATAGTCTTCAAACTGAAGTTTTTTCTTCAGCAGGTAATAGCGGTTTTTGTTTTTGTAGGCATGTTTCAGTTCTGCAGCGTAAGAAACAGCAGATTTATCGCCGAAATATTTTGCCATTGCCATAGCAAACGAATCCACCTTTTCACGAAAGCGTTTTCCGTTTTTCTCCCGCAGGCCGTCTGCCATAAAATCCATGTAGATATCAAAGGTGGGAAGCGAGGTGCTGAGCATCTGGCCATCTTCGCTGTAGATAGTGCCGCGGCCGGCGTCAATCTCTTCAATGCGTTGATGCAGGCTGTCGCTCATGCTGCGCCAGTAGCTGCCACGCACCTGCTGTATATAAAACGCATTACCAAGCACCAGCAGGCTCAATATCACGATACCGAGAAAACTGAGATAGACTCTCCACAATATGTCACGTTTTACTTCCACCATCCCTGTTGTGTTTATTTAGTTGTTTCTTCTTTACTAAAGCTTTTTTATGGTACCGGTCCCGATAGCTATCGGGGTAACTCCTATTAAACTTCTGTTGCGCCTGCCCGCCGTAACCGCCACAGGCGGCGCAGGCGGGTTGCAATCCGTTCATGGCTCCAGGCCCTGATTAAGCTTTTTGTTCAGCTAAAGAATATAGCCCGACTTTTTACTTAGCTCATCTTTTCCTGCATCTTGTGCTTTATTTTTTCTTTACTCTCTGTCATGCTTCAGCACCACCGGTGCTTCCGTAAGCTCTTTCAAGCCCAGCGGCTCTACGGCTTTTGCCAGTTCACTTTGTTTGCTTCGGTACATCACTTCGCTCTTGATTGTTTTATACTCCCATTGCAATTCTTTCACTTCTTTAGCTGTTCTGTTGATATTACGGATGGTTTTATCGGCACGATGACCATTATATATATATATCACTGCCAATGCTGCGAGGAATAAGAAGAAAGGAACCTGGCGAACGAGCGACTGGTAATTCAGCCACCGTTTCAAGCCGGTTGCTGTTCTGTGTGGTTTTGGTTCCTGCTCTTTTTTGTTTTCGGTTTCCTGCATGAGGAGTGATTCAGTTGTTTTGGTTTTTAACCCATGCCGCCCCGGTAAAACCGGGACAGCATGAGTATTCAAGGAATATGGATTTTATGTTACCCTTTAAGCTTTTCTACCTGGTGTCCGTGTCTTCCCGAATGGACCGGGAGGGCCCGGAATATGATGATAAGAATTACTATTGTCAAACGGAGCCCCGAAAGATCGGGGCAAGGGACGTTGAATAGAATTCCCCATACCGACCTCATAATAAAAATTTCTCTGCATCTCCTGACGCATTACAATGCGTTTCTACCTTTCCACTACCCGCTGGTTCAGACGCATTGCAATGCATCTACCGTTCCGCTACCCGCAGCTTGGCACTGCGTGCCCGGGGGTTTTGCTTTATTTCTTTTGCCGCCGGCACGATAGGTTTTTTTGTTATTACTTTCAACTCCATTGCTTTTGGGGTCATGATAAACGGGGTCTCTTCCGTTTCATCGAATGTGCCACGGCGAAAAAAATTTTTTACCAACCTGTCTTCTAAAGAGTGAAACGTGATGATGGCTGCCCGGCTTCCGGGTTTTAATAAAGATGGAATCTGGCTGAGCATGTCTTTTAGCGCTCCGAGTTCGTCATTTACTTCAATCCTTAAAGCCTGGAAAACCTGGGCAAAGTACCTGTTGGGATTTCTTTTCACTGCTGTGCGGACTGCATTCATGAATGCTTGAATAGTTTTCAGCGGTTGCCGGCTACGCATTTCAACTATTGTATTAGCCAGCGTTTTTGCATTTGTCACCTCGCCGTACTGCTCAAAAATTTTATGCAGCTGCTGCTCACTGTATAAATTGACCACTTCGGCAGCGGTTAGATGCTGCCGCCGGTCCATACGCATATCGAGCGGTGCATCGAAGCGGGTGGAAAAACCACGGGTCGCTTCATCAAACAGGTGACTGCTTACACCAAGGTCGGCCAATATACCGTCCACTTGTTTTATGCCGTGCAGTTTCAGAAACCGCGACAGGTGACGAAAGTTGTGCGGCACAAAAATTATTCGCGGGTCTCCGGGCACATTGCGCCGTGCATCTTCATCCTGGTCAAAAGCGATAAGCTTTCCCTTTGCGCCCAGTTGTTCAAGGATAGCTTTGGAATGACCGCCGCCACCGAAAGTGCAATCCACATATATGCCATCGGGGCGGATCATCAGCGCATCTACCGCTTCATGCAAAAGAACCGGTATGTGATAGGTTTGATCCAATAATTATTAATTAATAACTATTAATTATTGTGTATCCTTCGCCATTACATCTTTTGCCAGGCTACTGAAATTATCCGCAGAGTATGAGTCAAAGAGCTTATGGTACTTACTACTATCCCAGATTTCGATTTTATTTACTGCTGATACCAGCACAATATCTTTTTGCAAACCCGCATGCTCTTTCAGATTCGGCGGAATCAACAAGCGTCCGGCGCTGTCGGGCTCTACCTGAGTGGCGCCATTTAAAAAAAGACGCCGGAACTGGCGGGCCTTTGGATCAAAGTCATTCAGCTTATTGATTTCTGCAAAGAGCGGCTCCCAACTTTTCATAGGATAAAGGGCCAGACATTCTTCAAAACCTCTGTTTATTACAAACAAGCTAGCCTCTTCTTCAGGCAATTGCTTTTTTAAGCCTGCCGGCAGAAGAAAACGCCCCTTGGCGTCCAGCGTCGCTTCGAATTCTCCAAGAAAGCCTGTCATTATCAGAGGTTTGTATCAACGTAATGTATATTGACACAAAATAACACTTTTTCCCACTTTTTAACCAAATTTTTCTTGCTTTATTTTTTCCCCATCTTAGCCTTCCTTGAAAACCTTGCCTGTAGCGAGTTTTATAGAATTATAAGGCTATAACTAAAATATTTATGTGTTTGAATTGTGGATTACGGTGGAAAAGCTGTGGATAGTACTTAAATTGAGGCCTATCCCCCACAGAAATACAAAACCTCTGCAAGTTTTTGTCTATTTATTTTTGATTATTGACTTTGAATATGGGTATTGCAGGCTATTCCGGAACTCCTTTGTTGCATAAACTGGGCATAAAGCCTTCATCAAAGGTTTTATTAATCAACCAGCCCGATGATTATTTAAGCCTGCTTAATTATGATTTGAAAAATCAATTATGCAAAGCAACTGATGTACCCGACATTGTTCACCTGTTTGTAAAATCAATAAGCAAATTTGAAGCGGAGATGAAGAATCTGAAACCGGTTATAAGAAAGAATCCAACGGTTGTTATTTGGGTATCGTGGTATAAGAAAGCGGCGAAAATCCCCACTGATGTAACCGAAGATTTGATAAGGGCATGGGCATTGAAAAATAATTTGGTAGATGTGAAAGTGTGTGGGGTGAGTGATGTGTGGAGCGGGTTGAAATTAGTTGTGCCGCTTGCGAAAAGAAAATAATTTTGATGTTTATCCAATACAACAGTTTGTTGTGTTATGACAGACCCGGGAATTCTTTCCATAAAAGATTTTACTTACTCACTCCCCCAGGAGCGGATTGCAAATTACCCTTTAGCCGAACGGGATGCTTCCAAACTGCTTATATACAAAGACGGCAATATCAGTGAAGACATTTTCAGGAATATTGCCTATCACATTCCGGCTGAATCGCTGCTTGTTTTCAATGATACTAAAGTAGTAGAGTCAAGATTGCTTTTTAAAAAACCCACCGGAGGAGTGATAGAAATCTTCTGCCTGGAACCGCACCCGCAATATCCTGATATTGCTGCAGCTTTATCGCAACATGAAAATGTATTGTGGCAATGCCTTATTGGCGGGGCCAGCAAATGGAAGCATGGGCAGGTGCTGGAAAAAAATTTTTTAGCTCATGGAAAAGAACTTGTATTGCAGGCAAGATATAAAGAAAAGACGGGTGATAGTTTTATCATTGAACTTTCCTGGAATGATTCATCACTGAGTTTTGCTGAAGTGCTTCATTTATCCGGCGCAGTTCCATTACCCCCCTACATAAAAAGGGAAGCAGAGAAAAGCGACAGCGAACGATACCAGACAGTATTTGCTCATTATGAAGGGTCAGTAGCTGCACCAACGGCCGGTTTGCATTTTACTCAATACGTATTTGAAAAACTGAAAGAAAAAAATATTCATCAGGAATTCGTAACGCTGCATGTGGGTGCCGGCACCTTCAAACCGGTGAAAACAGAAAGAATGAAAGAGCATGAAATGCATGCAGAATATTTTACCGTGTCAGCTACAACTATTCAAAGCCTGATAAATCATCTGGATAAAAAGATTGTTGCTGTTGGCACTACTTCGCTGAGAACAGTGGAAAGTCTGTACTGGCTGGGGATGAAATTGGCAATGGGCAACGGGCAACCGGCAAAAGAACTTATTCAATGGGAAGCGTATGACCTGGAAGAAAAGAAACTGCCGGTGAAAGAAGCACTGGAGTGTTTGCTTGCTGAAATGAAAAAAAATAAAATCCGGATACTGACCGCCAAAACACAAATCATCATTGCACCAGGTTATAAATTTAAAATAGCAAACGGGCTGGTCACGAATTTTCATTTACCTAAATCCACTTTACTGCTGTTGGTTGCCGCTTTTACCGGCAGTGACTGGAAGCAAGTTTACGATTATGCCCTTGAAAATAATTTCCGCTTCCTGAGTTATGGGGATGGAAGTTTGTTGTGGTTAAATCAAATTTGATTTTTCTTTAAAGGCAACTCAAGCGTAAAGGTACTGCCTTTGCCCAGCGTGCTGTCCACCTTGATACTTCCGCCGTGGGCGTCCACCATGGTTTTTACGTAGCTGAGGCCGAGCCCAAATCCTTTTACATTGTGCACATTACCGGTATGTGCCCGGTAAAATTTTTCAAAAATTCTTTTTACCGTTTCCCGGTTCATACCAATGCCGTTGTCTTCCAGCCGAAGTATCATATATTTCCCATTGGCAGATGTGCTGATTTTTATTTCCGGCGGCACATTTTGTTTTGAATATTTTACCGCATTGTCAATAAGATTATTCACCAGGTTGGGAAAGTGTACCTCATCGGCATCAACCAGGTCGTAGGCAGCATTCAAATCAAATTCAATTTTACCCTGCTTATCGTGCAGCTGTAAAGTGAAATTTTCAGCCACATCCTTAATAACCTTATGAACATGGGTTGGTTTCAGTTTCAGGTCCACTTCCTGTTTGTCAAGCAATGCTGCACGCAAAATGGTTTCCACCTGCCGGTTCATCCGCTGGTTTTCTTCTTTGATGATGCTGCTGAAATAATTCAGTTTGTCCTTATCGCTGATCACCCTGTCATTTTTCATAGCGTCCACCGCCAGCGAAATGGTGGCCAGCGGCGTTTTAAACTCATGGGTCATGTTGTTAATAAAATCATTCTTGATTTCACTGAGTTTTTTCTGGCGCAGCAGGGTGTTTACTGTGAGGTAAAAAGCAGCAAAGATGACAATGGTAAACAAACCTGCAAGGGCAATCCTCCAGCGCAGAGATTTTAAAACAACATCCCCGCTGTTTGGTACAATCACCATCAACACTTCATTCGGAGACAGGTTTTCATATAAACTGCCGGTGGGAGATATAATCGGATGCTGATAAATCCTGTTTCCAACTGTGTCATTCAAATAGGCTTCAAAAGATTTCTGAAAACCGGCTGACTGGCGTTCCCATACTGTAACAACTCCCAGGGGACTTGTAGATACAAGTGCGAATTCAAAATGGGAATCGCCCAGTCCTTTTACAATAAAAGCTTTTCTTATTTTTTCGTAAATCTGGGCTGAAGTAAACCGGCTTGCTACTGTAGTTGGCCGTAACATTTCAAGTGTAAACTGATCCTGTTTCCATGGATATCCTGAGTTGTCCCTGGAAAGCATATTCCCTTTGTAATCTGACAACTCAGCCCCCACCAGGGCCGTGGCTTCCACTACCCTGTTTTCAAACTGGTCCTTTTTCACCGCTATCATATTCTGAATCCATGATATCTGGATAAAAACAATACCAATCAGCGACAAGGAAATCAGAACGACAATTATGGGAAAAATTTTTTTCACTTTTTGTAATGAATAGCAGTTTTTAAAGCAGCCTGCGCAAAGATAATACCCCCTTCCTTGTTTTGCCCTCCTGTGTTTTTTACACCGTGTGAATTTAACAGAGGTTTAATGCCCGCTGAAAGTGTACAAATAACTGCAAAAAGATATGTTTCGGTATAAAGAATTTTCATCTTAAATTAGAAATATGATTGAACCCTCAGCCGGCATATTGCTCATCAGCGACCCGTTTCTGAAAGATCCCAATTTTATGCGTACGGTGGTTTTTCTCTGCGAACACCAGGAACAGGGCAGCTTTGGTTTTGTGCTGAACAGAAAATATGAGAATACCATCGATGAAATAATACCGGAACTCGAAGGTTTTAAAATCCCGGTTTATTACGGCGGCCCTGTGCAGATGGATACGCTGCATTTTCTGCACCAGTACCCCGATGAAATACCCGGCTCTGTAGAAGTAACCAATGGCGTATACTGGGGCGGCGATTTTGATATAGTGATACAGATGATTAAAAAAAATACCATTGATTATAATAAAATACGCTTCTTTATTGGCTACTCAGGCTGGGGCAGCGGCCAGCTGAATGATGAGTTGAATGAAAAATCGTGGCTGACGGTAAAAGCTCTCCGGCGACTTGTTTTTCATAAACGGCATGATGAAATCTGGAAAGATGCCCTCAAACAACTGGGCGGCGAATATGAAATGATGATCAACTTTCCCATAGACCCGCAGCTCAATTAAGCCCATGACCCCTGATGGGAATTAAAGACTGCCGGGTATTTTCGTTGCACTTTTCAGAAATGTGGCGTAAATCCCAATACAGGTGGTAACTGAAATGTACCTTCTTCCCCTTTTTGATGCAGGGAGAATAAAATTTCCCTTATATTCATTCGCAAAAATTTTCCCTCCACATGAAAAAATCTTACAGCCTCCTGCTGGCAGTTTGCCTGTCAATATTTTTTACCAGTTGTAAACAAAAAAGAAGCGGCAAACCCAAAGTGCTTGTCTTCAGCAAGACCGCCGGTTACCGGCATAGTTCGATCCCGGTGGGTAAACTGGCCATCATAAACCTGGGCAAGCAAAACAATTTTGATGTGGACACCACCGAAAATGCAGACTGGTTTAATGACGATACACTAAAAAAATATTCAGCCGTAATTTTTTTAAGCACTACCGAAGATGTGCTCAACTACCGGCAGGAAGCGTCGTTTGAGCGCTATATACAGGCCGGCGGGGGTTTTGCCGGCATACATGCCGCCACCGACACGGAGTATGACTGGATATGGTATGTGCGCATGGTAGGTGCTTCGTTTGCCAGCCACCCGGCCCAGCAGGAAGCGAAGCTGCTGGTGACGGATAAATCGCATGCCAGCACCCAACACCTGCCAGATAACTGGGTGCGAAAAGATGAATGGTATAATTTCAATAAACTGAATCCGGATGTGAAAGTGCTGATGAAAATTGATGAAAAAAGTTATACCGGCGGCAGCAATGGCGATAATCATCCCATGGCATGGTATCATGAATACGACGGCGGCCGTGCTTTTTATACTGCATTAGGACATACTGAAGAATCATACAGCGATTCACTTTTCCTGCAACACCTGCTTGGCGGCATTCAGTATGCCATTGGAAAAAATGAGGAGCTGAACTACAACAAAGCAAAAACCCAGCTGCCGCCTGATGAAGACCGTTTTGTAAAAAATGTATTGGTGCAGGGAGAATTTTTCGAACCGACAGAAATGACTATTCTTCCCAACTTTGATATCCTCGTCATCCAGCGCAGGGGCGAAATATTGCTGTATAAAAATGAAACAAAAAAACTAAAGCAGGCAGGTTTCCTGAATGCATACTGGAAAACCAGCACTCCCAATGTAAATGCTGAAGAAGGTTTGCTGGGTATTGCAAAAGATCCAAACTACAGCAAGAACAATTATGTCTATATCTTTTACAGCCCGGCCGATACCTCGGTAAACCGGTTGTCCAGATTCGAATTCAAAAACGACACCCTCATCAACTCTTCCGAAAAAATCATTCTGCAATTTTTTTCACAGCGGGAAATCTGCTGCCACACCGGTGGTTCCATTGCTTTCGGGCCCGATGGGTTGCTGTATTTATCCACCGGCGACAACTCCACACCCTTTGATGAGCAGGGCCAGAAATATGTGAACCACGGTTTCGCCCCGCTCGACGATCGCCCCGGGCATGAACAGTATGACGCAAGACGTTCATCAGGCAATGCAAACGACCTGCGTGGAAAAATTTTGCGCATAAAAATTAATGAAGACGGCAGCTACGAAATACCTGAAGGCAACCTGTATACCAAAGGAACTCCGGGTGCAAAACCAGAAATTTATGTGCAGGGCAACCGTAACCCTTACCGTATTTCGGTGGATCAGAAAAACAGTTTCCTGTATTGGGGCGAAGTGGGACCCGATGCAGACAAGGACAGCCTGGATACCCGTGGCCCCCGCGGTTATGATGAAGTAAACCAGGCCCGCAAGGCAGGGCATTTTGGCTGGCCGTTTTTCATTGGCGATAATTATGCTTATTACGAATATGATTACGCTACCGGCAAAACAGGGCAAATACTTGACCCGAATAAACCGGTAAATAATTCAAAAAACAATACAGGTCTCAAAGAACTTCCGCCGGCACAGCCTGCTTTTATCTGGTATCCGTATGGCTACACTAAATATTTTCCGCAGACAGGTACCGGCGGCCGCAATGCCATGGCGGGCCCCATATTCTATTCCGACATGTACCCGGAGGAAACAAGACTGCCGGACTACTACAATGGTAAATTGTTTATCTACGAATGGATAAGAGGCTGGATAAAAGCCGTGAGCTTGCTGCCCAACGGAGATTTTTATAAAATGGAACCTTTCATGGAGCATACCAAACTGGCCAATGCCATTGATATGGAGATGGGGCCCGATGGTAAAATTTATTTGCTTGAATACGGCACCGGCTGGTTTCAGAAAAACCCGGATGCAGCGCTTTCAAGAATTGATTATATCGCCGGCAACCGGGCGCCGAAGATTGCAAAACTTTCCGTTGATAAATCCGACGGCGCATTGCCGTTCAAAGTAACATTATCCGTTGACGCTGCAGATCCGGAAAAGGATAAAATGACTTATACCTGGAACCTGGGCGACAGCATAGTGAAGGAAACTGATGTGCCGCAACTGGAATATACCTATACCATAGCAGGCGATTACAGTATTCATGTTGAAATAAAAGATGAAGAAGGTGCATCGGCTAAAAGTGAACCGGTACGTGTGTATGCAGGCAATACATCACCGGAGGTAAACATCAGCATCGGCGGGAATAAAACTTTTTATTTCCCCGGCCGGCCTGTTGTTTATTCAGTGCATGCAACCGATAAAGAAGATTCGGCCATTGTGCCGTCAAACTTTTTTGTTTCGGCAGATTATATCGAAGGAATGGATCTGGCCGGTATGCCCATGGGTCACCAGCAGGGCGAGGCGGGCATCAGCGGCAAGAGCCTTGTGATGTCGCTTGACTGTAAAAGCTGTCACAAAGAAGCAGAAAAATCCATCGGCCCGGCTTATGCTGATGTGGCTAAAAAATACAAGGATGATGCGAATGCGAGAACCTACCTGGCCGGAAAAATAATCAAAGGCGGTGGCGGTGTGTGGGGCGAAACGCAGATGGCTGCTCATCCATCATTGCCGGTGAGTGACGTTCAGCAAATAGTAAACTGGATTATGAGCCTGGCAGATGATAAAGCTAAGAAAAAATCACTGCCGCAAAAGGGTACTTTATCTGCCACGCTTGGCAAGCCGGCAAAAGACAACGGCGTATTTAGTATTTCTGCCAGCTATACAGATATGGGCGGGGTCAACATCAAATCGCTTACCGGCAGAACCGGCGTGCTGCTGCGCAACAATAAGGTTTTCTTCAGCGGAAAAGAAAAAATGAAAGGATACAGCACGGTTAATTTTAATGGAGTGAATTACCTCATTGCCCCTGCCGCTGAAGGATGGTTTACGCTTGACAATATTGACTTAAGCGGAATCGGTTCGCTGTTGATTACAGCCGGCTGGCAACAGGCGCCGCAATACGGTTTTGATATTGAAATCAGACTGGATGATGAAGCAGGAAAATTAATTGGAGCAGGCAGCCTTGTGGCCCCAAAAGTAAAATCACAACCCGGCGCTATTGGATTTGGCATGGCAACCATTCCGCTGGAAACGCTTGCCGACGGAAACTATCATACCCTTTACATCATAAGCAAACCGAAAGATTCTAAAGAAAGCAGCCAGATATTTTTGCAGTCAGTTCTCTTTAACCTGAAGTGATGGTTAAATGGTTTAATTGTTAAATGGTTAATTGGATAAAAATGAACTTGAGCTGTAACCCTTCAAACTATTCAGTCATTACAACTTATAACAAAAGTAATTTTAACACAGAGATTTTGAGAAACTGAGTTACACAGAGAAGTTGTTTCAGGAGTAAATTCTCTGTGTAACTCCTTTACTCTCCTGTTTTCCTCGGTTTTTAGAAAAAGCGGTTCAAATCGTCTGAAACCCTTGTCAGGAGCGGGTTGATTTTTAGAAATGGGTGACCCGGCCTTATATTAGGGGTA